>Ga0209347_1003260_pt1 | contig 19414 bp, 11 predicted proteins | sample AutmiccommuBRH23_FD_187382 | JGI IMG/M metagenome (GOLD analysis project Ga0209347, IMG submission 187382) | Deep subsurface microbial communities from Mt. Terri, Switzerland - Autotrophic microbial communities BRH/23 (SPAdes) (version 2) | ecosystem: Environmental > Aquatic > Deep subsurface >...
CTTCGGTGAAAATTGTAGGAAGCTTGTAACCCATAGCACCGCCAAGTCGTGAACTTAATTTATTGTTAGGTTTAAATAACAATGAAAAACGTGGCAGCACAAATGTCCCATAGTCAGCATTGTAGTCGGTTCGTAAACCAGTTTCTAACCCAAGTTTTTTACTAAAATCGGTAGTGTTTTGAATAAAGCCACCAAAGGTGTTATGTGTATAATCTCTTGCAGAATATGAGTCAGCGTCTGTCTCTGTAAACTGTTCGAGATAATGGTTTAATCCCAATTGCCATTCTGTATTATCGTTTTTATGCAAATTGTATATGGCTTCGGTAAAACTGGATAATTGATTTCCACTGAATCGGTAGTCTGGAATACTTAGTTTTCTGTCAAAATAGGAAACACTATTTTTAAAAGAGAATGTTCTGTCATCGGTTGTATTCCGAAAACTTAATTGCGTAGCATAACGTTCCGATTTATTTTCTTCGGAAAAAATATGTTCAGTACTTGTGTTTCCCTTTATCACTTCCATGTCTCCACCCGTTCTATTATCGATGGTAGTGTTTAACCCTAAACTTAATTCAGTGTTAGGATTGAAGTAGTAGTAGAATTTTGGATTTAGACTAAAAGTTTGCGCTTTGGGCATATTTGAAAAACCATCTTCGTCGGGGTCGAATGCGATTTGATTATTAGCTGAGCCATAAACTGAAAGACCAACTTTTCCGTATTTCTGCGCATAAAACAAATTGCCAGTTGTACCCAAAGCACTTGTTTGATTTAGCATAACATCAAGCTTTGCTTCCTCTTCTGGTCGTATGGTTACAAGGTTTACCAAACCTGCAATTGCTCCACCACCGTACAAAGTAGAATTACTCCCTTTAATTAGCTCAACTTGCTTTAAGTCAAGCGGTGGTATTTGCATAATAGATAACCCACCGGCGAAACCACCATAAAGTGGCATTCCATCTTTTAATATTTGTGTGTATCGACCATCCAAACCCTGAATGCGAATACTCATATTTCCAGAACTAAGTGAGGTTTGCTGCATATGCACACCTGTGGTTTCTCTTAAAAGCATGCCAATATTTGTTGAGTTCATAGCTGCTTTTTCGCCTAATTCTTCGCCTGTAATTGCTTCAATTCTTGTTGGAATATCCTGAATTGTTCGGGAAGACCTTGTTGCTGCAATTACAACTTCTTCAAGTTCTTCTCCTTCTTCCAGCTCAACTTCAATCGTTTTGTTGTTGTCATCTGGAAAAGATAAAGTAATTTCCTTTTCTTCAAAGCCGACAAAAGAAATTACAAACTCTATTTCGCCATTGGGTAAATTCTCCAATCTTGCAAAACCCTCATTATTTGTAATTGTACCTGTCGTCGTTCCTTCAATAATTACACTTGCTCCAATTAAGGATTCGCCAGATTCTTCTTTTACCTCAAAAGTTATTTTGTTTTGTGCGAATAATAAACCTGTTGAAAAAAGAAGTAATAGAATAGTGAATGTTTGTTTCATAGCATAACTTTTAAAAATTATGTAACAAAACTACTGAATGAGTACGTGCAACAGTATTGCAAAGTTTTATCGGCAATTAGGGCAAATTCCTTTTACCACAAAATTGGCATTTTCAAACGAGAAGCCTTCTGCTAAATCCATCTTTGGAACTGGCATGTCTTTCATACAGTGAGTTTGACCGCATTTATTGCATAAAAAATGAATATGAAGGTCATCGGGTTTGCAGGTACAATCATCATCGCACAAGGCATATTTTACCGCTCCCGTACCATCGTCAATGCTGTGAATAAGGTAGTTGTCCTGAAACGTCTTGAGCGTACGAAATATAGTTGACCTTTCAACATTGTCAAACTGCTGTTCTATTTCATAAAGGCTTAATGCTTTCTTTTGTTTTTCTAAAATCTCGTAAACCAATTGGCGCATAGCGGTTGGTTTGATATTCTTTTGTTCTAATTTTTTATCTGTTTTACCTTTCATAAATGTAAATGTACAATGATTAAGCTAATGTAGCGCAGGCAAAAAAACAACTCTTTTGCAAACTTTGGATTGCAGGGCTGGCTTGCAGCGGTTTGCAAATGTGTTGTTTTGTGCGGTTGGGTTTCTTTTGTCTTTGCGGGGGGGAGAGAAAAAACAAAATAAATTACCCTCAATATGCACTGACCTTTTTACGAAGCACCAAATCAATAAATTTTTCTTTCTATTAATTAATCTTTTATTTCAAAGCATCGAGTTTTGTCTTTTTACACTTGCATACAACGTTTCGCGGCTTGGCGAAGGTGGCGATTTTACCACAAATGTTCATACGAAGCACACTCTTCAAATTTACGATAAACTGTCATACGAAGAACTGAACCGCCACTTTTGCCAAACCGCTGTTAGTGGCTGGGCTTCTTTGTTTTTCGTCTGTTAGCAACATTTTTTGTCCTGCTGAATTGGTGGACAAGCAACACTTCCGTAACTACAATAAACACAGCAGTCGCCTTGTTTTGGTTTTAGAACTTGTTTACATTTTTCACATTCGTAAAAATATTGACAAGCGTCTGTCGGCATTGTTTCTTCTTTCTTGTGTCCGCAGTTGGGACAAGTTATTGTTGATTGTAATTTGATTTCCATTTTAATTTTCTTTTTTGTCAGCTACAGAATATCCTGTTGAGTTTATTGCTTTTTCGATTTCAGAAATGTTTGTTTTTGAGTTGTCAAATTCTACGATTGCATTTCCATTTTCGTAAGATGCGTTTGAACTTATTATTCCTGTCAATTTATTTACTTCGTGATTTACGTGTTCGCCACAACTTTCACAAGTCATACCGCTAATCGTAAATTCTATTTTTTTAATATTGGATTTGTCCACTACTATGATTTGCTTTTCAGCCTTTGAGTAAAAAACACTTGAATAGTATGGAAAAGCAAGCATAACGATGGCAAATCCCGTTACTATTCCTAAAAACATTTTTGACTGAATGAATTTTGGTTTTTCTTCTGTCTCACAGTTGCAGTCAATTTGCTTTTTTGGTTTCAACTTTTGATACCAAGCAAAACCAAGCACTAAAATTGTCATTCCGATAAAATACGGTCGGAAAGGTTCAAGCCAAGAAAAAGTTGAGGCAAGTCCGCTTGTTCCTGCAATGAGAGCCAAAACAGGTGTAATGCAACACAATGAAGCTGCAATTGCTGTTAAAAGTCCTGCTCCAATTAGTTTGTTGTCTGTTTTCATAATGTTTCCAAAATTTTGTTTTCGTCAAGTATTTTGAAAAACGGTTTCAGCATTTTTTCATACTCTTTTGTTAATGAGTAAAAAATGGTTTGAGCTTCTCTTTCTGTTTCAATGAGTTTTCTGTCTTTGAGTTTTCGCAAGTGTTGTGAAACCGCTGAAATTGTCATACCAAGAATATCGCTTATATCACAAACACAAAGTCGTTTTTCTTCATAGATCAGAAAGAGAATTTTCAGTCTTACGTTGTTTCCTGCCAATTCAAGTCCGTTTGATAAATAGTCAAATGAGCCGTTGAGTTCTGAAACTCTGTCTTTACAGCGATTTATTTGTTTAATGTCCGCTTGTTGTCGTATGCAAGAATTGTTGTCCATAGTACAAAGGTAGTCAATTTGCTTATTTAAGCAACTACTAAAATACGAAACATCAAAAAGAACCCGATTTGTCTGTCGGGTTGTGTCGTCATAGCCTTGCCACTAACTCTGTTGTCTGTGTAACAAAGCTATCCTATACTTCTTTATTTGGCTCGTTGGATGGAGCTTTTTTATCTTAGATCTCCTACACGACCAACGACCTTTATTTTTCCCTCCCCAAGATACTTTTTTTTTCTAATGAACACCTGCCCGATTTTTCAATTCGTGTCTTTTTCCCGATTTCCCGCGTCCTGTCGATGTTCTGGCGCCCCGCCGACATCGTCTGGCACCTCGCCGACATCGTCTGGAGGGTCGGCGAGTTCGTCTGGCGCCTCCGGACTGACTCCGTGTCAGGCGGCGAGTTCGTCTGGCGCCTCGCGACTGCCTTCTTGTCAGTTGGCGACATCGTCTGGCTCCCCGCCGAGTGGTTCTGGCTATCCGGCGACTTCGTCTGGAGGGTCGGCGAGTTCGTCTGGCCACTTGGCTTCATCGTCTGGCTGTTCGGCGACATCGTCTGGCTTTTTTGTGGCTTGTTAAAAACAACCGGCAACCAGGTTTCCCCAGTCGCCGGTTCAACATTGCGGAAAGTAAACGTCATTTGCCGGTTTCAATCAACAATCACCCGGGCACGGGTATATTCTTCGAAAAACGGTTGATCGGTAAATTCAAAGCGGATCATCAGCTTATCCATCTTTTGTTTGAGCAAGGCATCCACTTGATCCAACATTTCGTCGAGCATGCTCATGGCCGAAAAGGCCTCATTGCGGATGGTTCGCGGTTGCCCAATCAGGGTTTTAAAACTGTCGAGGCTGGTTTCGGTTTCCACCACCATGGCTTCGGTAAGCATAAAATCGGCCAGCTCGGGAAGTAGATTGCGGGCCAGGCTTAAAACCGGACGAACCGCAGCTTCCACATCGGTTTCGCGGCAGGTCATCAAGTCCGATTTAATGAGCTTTGCCTTACCGGCCAGCACCTGATCGTCGTTAAAAGCAGCGTAAGCCTGCAAAATGCCGGAAATACTCGCTGCCTTTTCGGCCAAACCCCGGCGAACAGTCTCTTTTTGAGCTGTGGTGCCCTTGCTGGCCGCATCGGTTTCTTCATTCTTTTCTTCAATACGCTGAATAAGTTCATCCAACTGGTTTTTCACGGTCACCATAATTGGAATGGTGTTCCAGCGCATGGTGTGGTTGTCCAACACCGTCTGCGTAGCCATGTACATACGCATGTGCTTGTTCTGTTCTTGATTCATTTCGGTTACTTTTTTTAATGATTAATACTGAACGTTCACTTTTCCTATCAACTCACGAAGAATAAAATAAAGCAAACTAATGTTTACTAAAAATATGTTGGTGAGCATATTATCCGCGATTGCAAACAAATTGGGCAATTCCGGCTGTGTTCTTCCTGTAATTTATATTGAATCCAAATAGTGGCGGGTTTTAGTCAGGGTTTCACTCCAAAGCGAAGCCCTGACTATTTGAAGCGTCTGATGCCACCCACCAACAGATTCCGTCCGGCAACTGACCGATCGGAATGACGCGTTGTTTGTGATGGGTTCGTATTGCTGTTGGATTTATCCAATGGGTTGGTATGCTGAGTTTCTTGCTGCCAGGCTTTAGCCGCATGAACGAATGTGGCTAAAGCCCTTTTTGTGTTGTTTCTGTGATCCGTTGGCTAAAGCCAAACGGTAATAGCGTCCATTCATTGCCAGATAAAACCTAAACCCGCGATTCGGAAACCGGGGTGCTACGCGCCCAGAGATTCCTATTCAGCAGTTGCCGGAGGGAATGACGCTTTATCCATCGGGTATGACCAAAAATTCTCCCCCGCCCTTCGTTTCTTAAACTACCTTTTATACACAAATAGGTTGGGTCACAAGAAGTATTAAATCGATAGGCCTCTCTAAGAGAAACCGATTACCCCTACGATATAGGGGTTAAACAACAATAGCCCTTCCGATTTCATCGGAACAGGCTGGGTGGAGTGAAATCCCAAGCACTCGGGCGGGTTGAAAGGCGCAACATCAAACAAGGGGCAATCATTCGGTATTTGAAACCGACCAAGTCGCAGCAGGGAGGGTTAACTTTCGAAACTGGCCCCGGAATCTTCCGGCCAATTGGTCAAATCCTTTTCATGAGGATGGACTTGGGTTACAACTTGCTTTCAACCTTGTTTTTCCTATTTTTGGTGAATGAAAAAAATTGATCAATAAAACTTACGATTATGAAAAAAACATTGGGGACTTTCGTCCTCTTTTTATTGGGAATCGTTGCTGCTTATAGCCAAACCAAAGAAGCATGGGAAGATCCCGCGGTTTTTAATATCAACCGCATGGCTCCTCATGCCTGGTTCATTCCTTTTGAAAACACGGATCTGGCTTGGGACAACAACGCCAGTCAATCGGCGTTTCATCAATCCTTAAACGGGGTCTGGAAGTTCAACATCGCCTCTAATCCGGCATCGCGCCCCGCTGATTTTTACAAAAATGACTTCGATGTCAGCGAGTGGGCCGATATTAAGGTGCCGGCCAACTGGGAACGCGAAGGGTTTGACACCGCCATCTATGTCAACACCAGCTACCCGTTTTGGGGCATTGAACGCAAGCGCCCCAATCCGCCACATATTCCGCATGCCTACAATCCGGTGGGAAGTTACAAACGGAACTTCACCATTCCTGAAAGCTGGGAAGGACGGCAAATCATCATTCATCTGGGTGCCGTCAAGTCGGCTTTTTTCATCTGGGTGAATGGCGAAAAAGTAGGCTACAGCGAAGGCTCGAAAACACCGGCCGAGTTCGATTTAAGCCCCTATGTGCAGGTGGGCGAAAACAGCCTGGCACTGGAAGTGTATCGCTGGAGCACCGGGAGCTACCTGGAAGCACAGGATTTTTGGCGCATCAGCGGAATTGAACGCGACGTGTTTTTACTGGCCAAGCCCAAGGTGCATATTCGCGACTACTTTGTGCTGGCCGGGCTGGATGAAAATTATACCCATGGTCAATTCTCGCTGAATGTGGAGGTTGAAAAGACCGATCAGGCAGCGGCGGGAGAATACCAGGTGGAAGCTGCGGTTTTCAGCATGGATCGAAGCGAAAAGCTGATCGACTTGTCGCAGAAGGCTGCCATTGGCGAAAACCCAAAGACTTTTGCCTTTGAGGCTCAAGTTGAAAATCCACTCAAGTGGTCGGCCGAACAGCCTAACCTTTACAAACTACAATTGGTGCTAAAAAACAGCAAGGGCGAAGTCATTGAAGCCCTGACACAAAACATTGGTTTCCGGACAGCCGAAATCAAAAACGGCCAGTTCCTGGTGAACGGGCAGGCGGTCTACATCAAAGGAGTCAATCGCCATGAGCACGACCCCGACAACGGTCACGTGGTCAGCCGCCAATCCATGCTGAAGGATATTCAGCTCATGAAGGAGTTCAATATTAACACCGTCCGCACCAGCCATTATCCCACCGATCCTGAGTTTTACGCCCTGTGCGATTTGTACGGATTGTATGTGATTGATGAAGCCAACATTGAATCGCACGGCATGGGTTACGGGCCGGAAAGTTTGGCCAAGCACGAAGAATGGGGCCCGATGCACCTGGATCGTACCCGCCGCATGGTGGAACGCGACAAGAACCACCCTTGCATCGTCACCTGGTCATTGGGCAACGAAGCAGGCGATGGTGTTAATTTCATCGCCAATGCCCAATGGATTAAAGAGCGTGACCAGTCGCGCCCGGTGCAGTATGAACGTGCCGGATTAGCACCACACACCGATATTTTTTGCCCCATGTACATGGGTGTTGACGGCATTGTTCAGTATGCCCAGGGTAATCCCGATCGTCCCCTGATCTTGTGCGAATACGCCCATGCCATGGGAAACAGCTGTGGTGGCTTGCAAGACTACTGGGATGCCATTGAAGCCTATCCGGCTTTGCAAGGCGGTTGTATCTGGGACTGGGTTGACCAGGGTTTACGCGAAGTAGACGAAAATGGCCGCATGTATTACACCTACGGAGGCGACTATGGCACCAACATGCCCAGCGACAACAGTTTCTGCTTAAACGGCTTGGTCAATCCCGATCGTATTCCCAACCCCCAACTGTGGGAAACCAAGAAAGTGTATCAGAATGTCAGCATTGAAGCCAACGATCTGCTGGCCGGAAAATTTACCGTTCGAAACAAATACTTCTTTACCAATCTGAATGAATTCGACTGGACGTGGACTATTAAAGATGCTGAAGGTGTGGTTGCACACGGCTCAATCAACGAATTGAACGTTGAGCCGCTTCAGGAAAAAGTCATTTCAATTCAGCTTCCGGAGTTGGCACAAGCCAAAGCCGGACAGACTTATGTGATTCGCTTTTCGGCCACCACAAAAGAACACAAAGGATTGGTGAAAGCCGGACACGAACAAGCCTGGGAAGAGTTTGTGCTACCGATCGAGTCAACGCCAACCCGTGAGCTAGTTAATTCAGGCGAAGTGGCAACACAAAACCTAAACGGTGTGCAGCTGATCTCGGGCAAAGATTTCAAACTAACCATCGATTCGAAAACCGGCATCATTTCATCCTTCCTGCTCCATGGCAAGCCACTGATGAAGCAAGGTCCAAAGCTGAATTTCTTCCGTCCGCCAACAGAAAACGACATTCGCGACCGCAATGGCTTGCGCGCATGGAACGCAGCCGGACTGGATGAAGTGGAACAAATAGCTGGCACGCCGGATGTGAAAACGCAGCATGACGGATCATTATTACTGATTTACCCGATCAGTTTGAAAACTCGTTCTGTTGAATTTGGCGCCACCGTTCAATACCAGGTGTTCGCCGATGGAACTTTCACCATTTCGTCCGAGGTTAATCTTCCCAAATCGGTTGATGCTGTGGCGAAAGTGGGCTTGCAAATGCATATGCCACGAGCGTTTAATGAGCTAAACTGGTATGGTTTGGGCGGGGTATCCACCTATCCGGATCGAAAAAGCGGTGGAAAATTCGACCACTACACTTCGACCGCCGAAAACTTATACGACCACAACCTGGCCATTCCACAAGACAATTGCAACCAATCGGACGTCCATTGGGCAGCGGTATCCAACATGGAGGGTGTGGGCTTTCTGATTCGCGGCGGCGAACCGATGAATTTCAGCGCCTACCCTTATGCTGATGCTGACATCACGACAGCCCGGCATATGAACGAGCTGGACGAAGCAGATTTTGTAACGGTCAATTACGATGCGGTCGTCACCGGCTTGGGAACAGCCACTTGCGGCCCCGGTATCTTGCCTCAGTACGTGGCCAACAACGGAATTTACCGGTTCGAAATCACTTACCGTCCGGTACAGTTTCAGCAGCAATCAATTTTCGAATATGTGGCTGAAAGCTATCAGACCAGCGAACTGTTGGTGGCTCAAGCTCCTGTAATCAGCCGCTCGGACGAAGGAACGGTTAGCATGGAAGGGACACGCGAAGCCACTATTTTTTACGCCATTGGCGACGACAAATTCAAAAAATACAAAAAGCCCTTTGACTTGTCGAAAGGTGGAAAAGTAACCGCTTATGCGGAGACCAAGGGGAAGATGAAAAGTACGCCTGCTTCGGTGTATTTTGATATCAACAAAGCCAACTGGACGGCAAAAGCAAACTGTAGCTACCAGCATCAAACAGCCGAACGGGCCATTGATAACAACACGGAAACCATCTGGCACTCCGACTGGTCAGATCAACAGTTTCAGCAACCTCACTTTATTGAAGTGGATATGAAAGAAGTACTTACTGTGAAAGGGCTCGACTATCTGCCACGCCAGGAACAAAGCAACGGACGTATTGCAGAATACAAGCTGGAGGTGAGCACCGACGGAAAAAGTTGGGAAACTGTGATCGAAAAAGGCCGGTTTAGGAACAGCAGTCAACGCCAACAAAAAATGTTTGACCAGGCACGCCAAATGCGCTATTTTAGATTAACCACTTTGAGAGAGGTTAGCAATAGCTTTTACAGTTCCATCGCCGAAATTGGCGTGGTGTTATAAATCAGGCTTTCCTGGCTCTGTCACAGGTCCGAAGAGCTATTCCTTCGGAATCAATGGAAAAGGGATGTTGTCACAGTAAGTTGACGACATCCCTTTTTTTATTTTCAAATTCGACGGTTCCAATATCCTTGTGGTATCAGCCTGAAAGCTATTTCCTTTTTTGGAAATCAAAGTAGCACTTGGAATCGTTACCACACCCACAACATAAAACGCCGTCCTTCTGGAGGACTCTTATCTTGTTGCACCCATGCCAAAAAAAGAAGGAGCTAGATACTGATCTAACTCCTTGATTTCCCAACCTGTCGGGATACCAGGATTCGTCTTACATCCTGTAAATGTCTTATTATCAGAAAAATACCGAAATATTTCCAGAAAGAACTCACCGTTTAACTCACCTGAAATTTGATCCGTTTTCAATCAATTTGAAATGAGTTGGTTACAAGCAAATATACAAAATAATCCAATTTGATACTATTATTGAAGCTTAATTTTAAAAAGGGAATCTTGCTATCAGCTTTTGTGATAGAATAGTGAAGCAGAAGAAATATGCTGAAATTCATCCGATAAGATCCTATCAGCTTTTGTACAATTTAAAGAAAACTACTGCAAGCAGCAGAATTCCGAATTTACAATTAAACAGTATTTTCTAATCAATTTATGATTTCATTGTTTTGATTGCCAAGCTTGGTACAATACAGTGCTTACAATTCTGACTGTACTATTTGAACTGGCCCCATCAATCCGGAAGAAAGTGGCTCTTCAAACTTAAACGACCACATTGCTGGCTGAGTGGTAAAAGTGTATCTTCCTGTTTTATATTCTTTCCCACCCATCAAACCATTATCAAACTTTACATTTCTGACATTTGCATCCATTTCCTGCCTGTCACCAACTAAGCGATTTATCCACCGATTGGCAACTTCTATTTCAAGTTCATTGTTTCCTTCTTGTAAGGCAGTTGAAATATCAATTCGCCATGGAGCACACCAAACTACGCCGACATCGCTCCCGTTTAGTTTTACCCTAGCAATATCATTCACAACACCCAGATCGATGTAATACTTTGAGTTTTTATTGTCAATTTCGGAGATACTGAATGTCTTTTTGTAAGTAGCAATTCCTGAATAATACTTTATCCCCCGCAAGTCATGTTCTGTCCAGTCCTGCAATTTCTCAAATTCAATTTCTTCGGGTCCGCCCCATGTGGGATCGAACGAAACAGCCCAGGTCCCATCTATTGTTTTAAGGATGTTGAACGACTCAAAATTTGCCTTGCCATTTTCTACCGTATTTTCAACGGCTTTACTGGAATTGAAAATGATGAAGTAACTTTCGTAGGGAACAAATTCCAGGTCAATGGTTGTTGCACCATCGATTGTCTTATATTGCTTTAATTTTCTTGTACTGCCATCTACTCCCGACCACAATTCTGGTTCACCTGACGCTCTAAAAGCACAAACTGTTTTTTGTGGTTCGTTTGTTCGGTTTGCAACAAAGTAAATATCTTTATCTACCGTTTTACGATGCCCATACCGGATTGAATTGTTACTGGAAGTAAAATCTTCCTTTATCTTCATTTTAGACAAGATTTCAACAGTGCTCTCATAATCAGGATAAAGCATTTCCGAATTTAGAATACTTAATTTGCCGCCCCAATAAATACTACCTCCCCCATATTTCACCTCCCTTATTTTTTCAGGCGTTTGTAGCGAACCCCAAAGTTTTTCCGACATCGCTTTAACTTCATTATCACAATTTGGATAGTCCGTCAGGCTTGGTGATTTAACAGGAGGTGTACCTATAATCCTCGCTCCCTTTTCAACCAATGAAGAGATTTTCTCAAGCAGTTCGGGTGTCATAGTTTCAAAATTGGGCAGCACCATTATTTCGTAGGAAGTTGCTCCCGGAAAAGCTATTTTTCCATCTTTAACCTCCGCTCTTTCCATGAGCATTTTAGGTGAACAACCATCAAATCCGTATCCTTTTTTATCGGGAATGCTACCATTCTTTTCCAGCGCACCAGTAGGCGGGGTAAATATCATTGGCGCCCCTTCAGGAGTTAAATATAAAATATCGGAAACTGCCTGCCCTTGCTGCATTAAGTGTGAATTTCTACTGATGTATTTGTGATAAGCCCCGACCATCGGCCACCACGTTTGCCCTCTATCCCAATGTACGCCATACTGTCCCATAGTCATTCCTGGTCTATATTCATCTCCCAATGGTTTATGCGCAAAAGTATGATATACGAAACGATTAACTCCCCACGCAAGTGCCCAGTCGCTCTGGTCTTTCATTGACCAAGGGTACTGTTGCCAAGCCTCCTTGTTATCTGACGTAAAAACTTCGGCACCCACAACAGGCTGGCCGGTTATGTGGGAAATAGACGTAGCCTCAGCTACAGCATAGTGCGTATCAAATCCAAATCCTTTGCTCCAGAATTCAGCCATAATCACATCGGCTACTGCACCCAGATCAAGGTCTCCCGCCGGATTCATGTCATAAGGTTCTATGGTAAGTTCCAACCTGTTTTTATGGGCATAAGCTTTGGCAAATTCGGCATGATTTTCCAGAAGCAACTCCTGACAGGTAAGACGGAGATCCCATAAAAAACGTTCACTGATTTGTATGCTTTTAACCGCCCTCCCGGTATAAGTAAGAAAATAAGGCTCGGAATCATACCCTCTTCTCTTTTTAAATTCGTCAACAATTCCTTCGGTCCAGTTTTGTGAACCGCTTTCCCAACTATCGATATGAAGCCCAGTCCACCCTGCACCTTCTTTTCGGGGAACTGTCTTCTCCAGCAATTTATCGGTATAGTTCTTCAAATGGTTTTCAAAAGCTTTTGCATTCAATTTATCCGATTCAAGACCAATCACCGGCTCAGGAGAAGGACGTGTGCTGGCACCAGTCACGCGGATTCCCATTCTTACAATCGTCCAGTTCCCCTCAGGAGCATCCCAAATAAATTGACCGTCGGACTGCAAAAACTCAGAAACATCAATAATTTCATTTTCATTGAGGCTACCTTTTTCCTTTGTTTCCTCAAACTCTATCGGTGCGGGCAAATGCGTTTTCACATTTGGGGAAGAGGAATACGGGTACCTTTCATAAAGCGCTTTTTCGTTAATGTCTTCAATTACAGGTTTTGCAGAGCTTGGAATCGCATAAACCACAACATCCTCATAGTATGGAACCTTCATGGTATGCCAAGGTGTACTACGCTGGTCAGGAACTGGAAGCATAATATCCACTTTTTTGTTGCCCGAAATTTCTGTTTCACAAAAAACCAAATGCTTCATTGACTCTTCCGGTTTTACCCACGGCCCCCCGCTACCGCACCATCCGGGGCCGGCACCAAGAAGTATTTTAATGCCAAGTCGTTCTGCTTCCTTTACCGCATGAACAAATAAATCCTGCCACTCATCACTCATAAAATCGACTGGACCGCGGGGTACGCCAATTCCGACTTCAAGAAAAATCAAATTACTGATTCCAACATTTTTCATAGATTGCAGGTCTTTGGTCATCTCTTCGCGAGACAAATTTCCATCCATGAAATACCAATAAACCCCCGGTTTAGCTGAATCAGGAGGATTTTGAAAATTATCTTTTAGCTTATCAGAAGATAAAGTTGAACAACATAGCAGTAAAACACTAATAATCGATATCAGAATTCCAAACCTAATTAGCATTTGCATTTTTTTTGATTTTGAGCTCTATAACTGTTATTAAGAGATGATTCATAGCTGCATTTATTTTCATAATAGAAAAAAGAAAGCTCCAGGCGCAATAGTAAATTTAATTAATTGACCTTCAGCAGTTCAAATGGTTCCATTAATCCGTAGTCCATCAGGAAATAATCCGTGCCAGCAGGATTCTCTTCTGGAGCGTAATTCCATGAGTGCGGGCCAAAAATCCAATTGTCGTTGTTCTGGTAGAAAAATCCAAAGGTATTTTTCAGGCTGCCGGTGACTTTCACTGTAATCTCATTCTCACCCTCTTCCAGCAGTGAAGTTACATCCAGTTCATTGGGCTGCCAGGCAATTAATCCGGCAGATTGTCCATTCACAAACACTTCAGCAACAGAACCATTCCACTGGTTCAGCTTTACCCTAAAAGAAGCTTTATCGGTTTTGGAAATGCTGAAATTCTGAGAATAGGCCACCTTTTGTGAATAAAAAGGCAAACCGGCATCGCGCCAAGACCCAAAAGTAGCAATAACTCCATCAGTAATCTCAAATCCTTGGCTTACAGGTTTTACAAGAAAATCACCAAGCAGATAAACCGGCATTACTTCGGCAAGAATATGCATTCGCGGGGCTTTGATCGACAGTGTGTTTTTGCCCGGTTTCAAAAAATCGCCGACTGCAAATTCCGGAAAACTTTTGTCAATCCAGTATTTTCCCTCGGTTCTCGAAACTTCGTTTCCGTTAATACTCACTTTCCACAATCCTGGGCGTTCAACCACTGCACGGATTGATTTCATTGGCGTTTCATCAAGGTCCGAATTGATGTTGAAATGATAGCTGGCCTCAAACCAAGAGTCGTCTTTGAACAAGGTGTCCATTTCGAGCCAGGTTTTTTTGTACTGAATTTTATGTTGCCACGGATTCCCCATTTCTACTCCGTTCTCATTAAACAAGCCAATCAGCGCATTCATGAAATAAACATCTTTTTTATCCGACTTCGCTGTTTTCAGGTCAAGGTAATTCACCATCATAATATTATCCGATTCACGTTTAACATTGACCGGACCATTACTTTCAACCATAGTTTCTGTTCCTGAAATCACCATGTATTCCGGTTCGTCTGTTTTTTTATTGGTTACTGTAAACAATGTACTTCCAACCGGATCGAGTTCAACCTGAAATGTAACTTTTCCATCTACCGTTTCTGCCGGATAACTGTAAATTTCACCCGAAATTAAATCCAGTTTAGTCACATGCTTTCCTTCAACCGTAATTTCTGCAGCAGCTTGTTTTGTTGAATGCGAATTCACAACAAAAAGCAATTGTCCATCGTCCAAAATCCTGCGTTGATGGTACAACATGCCATTTTGGGTTTTGTCGTTCATTGTAAATTCATCCCGAGCTAGCAATTTCAAGGCAACAGCTTCATTTAGGTTTTCGGCAGTTATCCAATTTTTAGGATTTTCATTAGCCAGTTCCGTTATCTGGGTCGATTCAGCCCCGTCAACTAATTGAATATTGCTGTTAAACGACAATACCTTTCCCCCGTTTTCAAGATACTTTTGTAACAGTTCAAAAGTTTTCTGGTCAATATTCTCCATTTCTGCAGGAATGACCACCAGTGAATAATCGCGTTTTCCCACACGAAACGTTTTCCCATCAACGCTGCCAATTTCTTTTAGCACACTTTCCGAACCAAGATCGTACTCAAGGTGATGCTGTTCCATTTGATAGACAAAGTTTTTAAAACCAGTTCTAATCGTGTGGATAGCCGGATTTTTATCCTTCCGCGAGAAATACATCCACGCCGTTGTATTGGGCTGAAGTACTAGAGTGGTATTGATTTGCTGGCCTGACGACATGGCCATAGAAATTCTGCCAATATAATCACCCATAAGCTTGTAATGTTCCCACCATGGTTCATGGTAAGAAAACGATGGCGGGTAATCGAATTTCCTTACACCATTTAAAGAATAATATGAAAGATGCTGATTTACAAAATTAACGCCCAGTACGCCTTGCCAGTCAGCCAGCCGTTTCTGGGTTTCAAAATCCATTTCCCAGCCTCCGCCGCCATAGGTTTCGCTCAGTGTGCGTGTTCTTCCGGCCTGATTGGCAGCGCTTAATAGCTCACGGACAGCCCGGTCGTTTCCGAATTGCCCACCCAGTCCTGCAGTATCGAGTCTGTTTCCAAGCATATCAACGCCTGGCATCTGGTGCCAGATATAAAAAGCTGCCTCATCCATTCCGTCGGTTGGTTCTGGCCAGCCATGTTCCCAGTAGTGGCCGGTCCAGACAAGACCTTTTTCTTCACAGTATGCGCTCCAGGTTTTTGCCCAGCGGTCAACAAATAGTTCAACCAAAAGCTCGTAATAATCGTGACGGACTTTTTTCCACTTGCCAGTTTCCTCAACCAGCGAAGGCAGGTTCACTTTCAAATCGTAGCCCCACCGCTGCTGAAAAGCGTCCCACAAATCGGGTGTCCAGCGCAGTATCGAACCTCTCGACATGGCTGCTTCCAGGTTGGGTTCATCAGTAAAAATGCCTGGTAACGTTTTTCCGAAATCAGCAATGTTTTTCTCGTAGCCTTTGGTCATTGTAACATCCAAAAATTTTTCAGTCACACCCGGATACAAAAGATCGACATAAGAAAAACCTCCGTACCACGGCGACTTGCCCGGATAAGTTTTTCTAAAAATGTAATACGTCCCCTGCTTTCCATTTTCCTGTTCGACCTTAGCAGTAATGTTTTCAAATCCGGCATCGCCCATTTTCAGTACAACTGCCAGTGTATCACTAACCGCAACATTTAGTCGCTGCTGAATTTCCATGCTTAATCCGGTACCGTGTTTATACGAATCGGGCATTTCTGCTGGAACATGGCCACCGGCAAAACCGGAAGGATACGAGTTTTCATCGTAAATCCAGACCTTCATCCCCAATTCCTTTCCTTTTTGCACCGTATAGTCAAACAGGTGAAACCAGTCCTCAGAAAGATATTCGGTAATCAACCCCGGACGCGGATGAACAAAAACACCTCCGATACCCGCCCTCTTAAACTCTTCCATTTGAAAATCGATTCCTTCTTCTGTTATTAAATCGTTCCAGTCCCAAAGCGGTGCGCTGCGATATTCCGAAGGTGGATCTATCCATAAGTTTTGGAGTTGAGCATATGAATTTATTAAATCGTCGACTGGTTCATTTTTTTGACAGCTAAACGCTATCAATAGCGTTAGCAACAGCACCGCTGAGATGCCTTTTTGAAATTGATTTTTTTTCATAGTTTAGTTTATTAGTTTGTTTTTAAATTTCGACCTGAGCAATATTTTGGTTAGGAGATCTGAACCACCTCGATATTCAGCAAAAGTGCTAACTTTTTAATTTTTTCAGCGATGTGACCCACTCCAATAGCACAGTGGTGGGCAGGCCCCTGTTTCGACCACTCATTAATAAACCGTTTAGCTCCAATCTTAAATCGATAGCGGCTGTTTGTATTTCCGATCTCAAGAATGGGTCCTGGCACTGAAGCACCTTCGGCAACCAGCAAAAACACATCGTCCTTTCCCTGAACCACTGACAACAAGGTGACGGAGCCGTGTTTTACGGTCATTTGGATCGAAAGCCCCTTCCCGGGTTTTCCGTGATAAACTGACAAAGGAACCAGTTTGACTTTTCCTTCGGCAATTTCAGAATGCGCAGGCCCATCATGTCCCAGCATCACAATATCATCGTTAAAATCCATTGCATAAAACTCCGAGAAAGAGCCGCCAACACCAAATGCATCCATGATCTTCATAGCTTGAGCGTTTTTCACTTCACATTCTCCCGCAACGGGAATATGTCTTCCGGTCAACAGGGTGTTTCCCGCAATCACAGAAGTTACAATGTTTTCATATTCGTTTCCCGGCTGGCTTTCATAATAGTATGCCAGCGATCCCAATTGGTGACTTGTAACCAGTTTGTCAAGTGCAACAGAAGTTTTTGCTGCCCGTTCAATCTCATCTCTCGTACATTCGGGCACAACTTCAAAGTGCTTATAAAATTCGATAATTTTCTCTTCAATTTCTTCTCTGGTCACTTCCGCCCTCAACCCGCCTAGCTCGCACATTTCAATCAAATCAATATGATTTCCAAACACTGCCGATTGTTGAGTCAAATCGGTATAAACATCCAACATACCGCCGTAATAATTGCCTAATACCCCCAAATTGTTCTCCTTCATAGTCCGTGCAACCTTTGCAGCATCAATCCATTCATGAATTTCGTTCCACGCCTGCTTATCACTCAAATAGCCCGTAACAAAATGATACCGGATGCCAGAGCGATTAAAAACATTGGCGATTTCGGGCACCGAACAAGCTTGGCAATGCGCCAGCCACTCTCCTGTCATTTCACCTCGGTCGCTGAGCGCGTTGAACTTTTTGTAATCGATGGCGGCAACCGGTTGCAGATTCAAAATCACAATCGGAGCATGAACTCGTTGTATCACCGGCAATACCGTTGACGACAGCGCATAGGTTGAAACATATAGAAAAACCAGATCAACCCCATTTTTATTGAGAAGTTCACCGGCCTCACGGGCTTTAGCAACCGTATCCACCATCCCGGCATCAACCACCGTTGCACCGTAGTTCTCCATTTCTACTTTAATCTCTTGCTGATAACTATTCAGTCGATCCAGCAAGCCATCAAATTGTATCCAATACGTGTCCAGCCCAATTCCAAATAATCCTATTTTCACCATTGATTTTCGTTTAGTTTTTATTTTTGATTTTTATTTATTCCCACAATAAATCGACATCTTGCAATTTATTAACTATTTACGTTTCTATAAATTCAAAAAATGATCTATTAACTTTAATTTTTGACATCCATGAGGCTTAGCACAATACCTTCTATTTCATGTTATCCTGTCTATCATGAGTTGGATGCTTATTGGGGACTATTTGTCACAACGACTGGTTTTCAATCAATCAAGCCAGAGGGACTTTATCCCCCTGTGGGTTTTCCTGAAACTTATTCCTTTGATTACCAAAAGGGACGTATTTTAGATGAATTCCAGTTGATTTACCTCACCAAAGGAAGCGGGGAGTTTGCTTCCTCAACTGTGAATTCGGCACTACAAGAAGGGGATTTGTTTTTGCTTTTTCCAAATGAATGGCACACCTACAAACCGACGGAAAACACCGGATGGGAAGTTTATTGGGTAGGGTTTCGGGGAAGAAATGTTGACAAAATAATGAAGCATGCCTTTTTTTCAAAATCTTCGCCAATCATCCGGGTGGGGTTTCGTGAAGACCTGATTAGTCTTTTCCAACAAATCATCAGGGAGTCCAAGCAGGAAACACCGGGATTTCAACAGTTCATTTCGGGGTGCGTATCACACATGCTTGGATTGGTCTATCAAAAAAAGCGGGCAGATACTTTTGGAGATAAAACCCTCGCCCGAAAAATAAACAAAGCCCGGATGATTATCCGTGAGCAGGTCGAAACAATCAGTCCTGAACTGCTCGCCAGTGAATTAAACGTCAGCTATTCGTGGTTCAGACGATCGTTTAAGATTTACACCGGAAGCTCGCCAACACAATACATTTTATTGATCAAAGCACAAAAGGCCAAAGAATTACTGGCAAATACCGATTTGACTATCAATGAAATTTCTGATAGACTGCATTACTCGTCTCCTTATTACTTTTCGGTATCTTTTAAGAGAACAAGCGGGATGACACCTGGAGTGTTTCGCAAAATGGTACAAGGACTAGCTGATAGCAGATAGCCCCCTCCAACATTACTGTATTTTCCAAATCTGCCTTACGACTTGTTTCGCATCTCTTCGATCGCGCTACCGGATTGAAAAACAGTAGTCGCCGGCTTCCAGATTCAAAATCACTTGCTCTTCATTTTGTTCCAGTACTTGAAGGTTCGTGTTTTTAGCGAAATTCTTTCCTCCCTCTTCGACTTTTGCTCCCCGAAGCTGGAGCGTGGCCGTGCTGTTTGCCGGAACCGACACCTGGTAATCAACCGTTCGTCCATTCCTTTTCCATGAGGAGACAATGGTGCCATAGGGGCTTTCGTGCGT
>Ga0209347_1003261_pt1 | contig 19408 bp, 13 predicted proteins | sample AutmiccommuBRH23_FD_187382 | JGI IMG/M metagenome (GOLD analysis project Ga0209347, IMG submission 187382) | Deep subsurface microbial communities from Mt. Terri, Switzerland - Autotrophic microbial communities BRH/23 (SPAdes) (version 2) | ecosystem: Environmental > Aquatic > Deep subsurface >...
GCATTGGGAAGAAGTTCTTTTGAAAAAGTTTATGACGGTTACCTTAAATACCGTTTACTGAAACAGAAAACAGGGAATAAATCAGTTCCTTTAAGTGTCACTTTATTTGCAAGTGGCACAGAAAAAACATTAAAGGATTATGACCCCGCCAAAAAACCTAGTTTCAGCGATCGTTTAGTGTATGCAAGCCAGGTTTTAATCGCGCATAAATTTAATTCGAATTTTTCTCTTCAAATTTCACCAACCTATATACATTATAATACAGCTTCAAGCTCACTTAATCCAAATGATATATATGCGGTTGGTTTTGGAACTAAAATCAAAATTAGTAAGCACATTTCAATCAATGGCGAATATTATTACTCGGTTAATTCATTTAAATCAATGGATACTGAAAATTCAATTGCCCTAGGAATTGGCATTGAAACTGGGGGTCATATTTTTCAATTAATTTTCACCAACTCAAGAGCAATGATTGAAAAAGGTTTTATTGCTGAAACGCAGGGCGATTTTTTTAATGGGGATATTCATTTTGGTTTTAACATTTCAAGAGATTTTTACTTGGATAAGGCGAAAGAAACAGAAAAACTATATTAAAAAATGATTTTTTTTAATGCCAATTTTAATCAATTTGTCATTACGCTCTAATAGTTGTTTTATTAAAAGTATGATAATAATTATTGTTATTACAGCATTTTAATGATAAGATAAAAACCAATTACTAATTCTAAAATCAAAATTATGAAAAATCTATTAAAAATTACCGGTCTGTTTTTAATGTTATCTATTGTATCCTGCTCCTCTGGCAGCGATGATGATGATGATCCAATTATAAACCCACCCCCAACTTCCATAACTTATACCAACACCATTAGCGCAATTGTAAATGGAAATTGTATCGGCTGTCATGGAAATCCACCATCAAATGGAGCTCCAATGTCTTTAACTACCTATACTAATGTTAAAGAAGCAGTTGAAACCAGAGGCTTAATAAACCAAATAGAAACCGGGAATATGCCAAAAACCGGAAATGCCCTTACTACGACTCAAATTCAAAACTTTAAAACTTGGCAAACAAACGGCTTCCCTCAATAAGCCATTAAATGTATTCAATCCGTTGGGTATAATTATTAAAATTAATTTCGCCCAACGGATTATTACTGTTTTATTAATAGCAAGAATTCAATTTCTTTTTATAATCTTTTATTTGGCTTTTAACGTTTTTTCATAAGTTTCAACCCATTCTTTTGCGGATACTTTTTTTGAAAGTGAGGCAATCAACTCAAACGGAATTTGATCCATTTTTTTAAATCTCAGGCAACTTTTTCCCATATCTAATTTTGTGTTGCCATGTTTTGGGTATTCCTGTAAAAACCAATTCAAAAGTTTTTGGTTTGCATACAAACCCATATGGTAAATAGCTATAAATTTTTTCTGGGAAGCAATACTCATAAATGGAAGCGGCAATTTAGGGTCGCAATGATAGCCATTTGGGTAGATAGAATGCGGCACAACATAACCTATCATTCCATAACTTATGGTTTCCTCAAATCCTTTTGGCAAGTTGTCGAGTATTATTTTTCTCAATTTGTTCATCACTTGCTTTCTGTCATCGGGCAGGTTGTTTATATATTTCTCGGGCGTATTGGCTGCTGTTTCCATGTCTTCATTTTTAGTGCTATAAACTGACTTAAAACTCAATAATTTTATGGCTAATTTAACAAAGTTTTTTCACAAGCTTCTATTTGTTTGAAACTGCGTTAGGGATTGCAGCGGAAATCCCGGCGTTGCGAGTTTGATAAGGAATATGTTCAACAGATTGCCACGCTCCGCTCGCGATGACGGATTGCAGCGAAAAGCCCGACCCGAAGGGAACGCCCATCAAAAAGGCAGGCAGGCCCAAATATTTCACAACATTATTGCCAAAATTGTATCTCAGTTTTATTGCGTACTTTTGCAAAAATTTGAAATATGAACTATTTATCCGTTGAAAATATATCGAAATCTTTTGGTGAAGTGGCGCTTTTTAGCAATGTTTCTTTCGGCATAAATAAAGACCAAAAAATTGCCTTTATCGCAAAAAACGGGACCGGAAAAACCACCATTTTAAACATTATTGCCGGATTGGCGAGTGCGGACAGCGGACAAGTGGTGTCGCGCAAGGGCATAAAAATTGAATATTTGTCACAGGAAGACAATTTGGACGACAATTTAACGGTGGAGGAAACGATTTTTAATTCGGATAACGAAACGTTAAAAGTGATTGAGGAATATGAAAAAGCGTTGCACAATCCCAATGATGAAAAGGCTTACCAAGTAGCTTTTGAAAAAATGGACCGGCTCAACGCCTGGGATTTTGAGACCCAATACAAACAAATTTTATCGAAATTAAAATTAGACGATTTAACGCAAAAAGTGAGTTCACTTTCGGGCGGACAGCGCAAAAGATTGTCTTTGGCGGTGATTTTAATCCATAAATCGGACCTGTTAATTTTGGATGAGCCAACCAACCATTTGGATTTAGAAATGATTGAATGGCTTGAAAACTATTTTCAAAAAGAAAAAGTTACCCTGTTGATGGTGACGCACGACCGTTATTTTTTAGAGCGCGTGTGTAATGAAATTATAGAATTAGACCAAGGAAATTTATATACTTACAAAGGAAATTACTCGTACTTTTTAGAGAAAAAAGAAGAGCGACTGGCGATAGAACAGGCAAGTGTTGACAAAGCCAAAAACCTGTTTGTGAAAGAGTTGGAATGGATGCGCCGGCAGCCAAAAGCGCGTACCACAAAATCGAAATCGCGGATTGACGATTTTTTTATCATCAAAGAAGAAGCGCACAAACGAAGGGACAACCATAAAGTGCAACTTGAAATTGATATGGAGCGTTTGGGTTCAAAAATTGCAGAATTTCACCACGTTTCAAAATCGTTTGGCGATTTGAAAATTTTGGACAGGTTCGATTATGTTTTCAAAAGAAACGAACGCATTGGAATTATCGGCAAAAACGGTACGGGAAAATCGTCATTCATCAAAATGCTCACAGGCCAAATACCTGTTGATTCGGGCAAGGTGGTGATTGGGGAAACGATAAAATTCGGACATTATTCGCAAGACGGAATTGTGATAAAACCGGGCCAAAAAGTGATAGAAGTCATCAAGGAATTTGGGGAATACATTCCGCTGACCAAAGGCAGAAAAATTTCAGCCGCGCAGCTGTTGGAACGATTTATGTTCAGCCGGTCAAGGCAATATGATTTTGTGGAGAAATTAAGCGGCGGCGAACGAAAACGCTTGTATTTGTGCACGGTTTTAATCCAAAATCCAAACTTTTTAATTTTGGATGAGCCCACAAACGATTTGGATATTGAGACCTTGAACGTGCTCGAAGGATTTTTGCTCGATTTTCCGGGCTGCCTGATTGTTGTTTCTCACGACAGGTATTTTATGGATAAAATAGTAGACCATCTTTTTGTGTTTAAAGGCGATGGCGTTATTGAAGATTTTCCCGGAAATTATACCGATTACAAAGTGTATGAAGAATCAAAACCTGCGGAAGAAAATACGGCTATAAAAAATACGGATTCCAGAACCAAAACAACTAATAAAACAGACAATAAAGCAAAATTATCGTTTAAAGAAAAAAAGGAATTCGACAATATTGAAGGAGAGATTGAAGCTTTAACAACCCAAAAAAGTGACATTGAAGCGAAATTTTTAAACGCGTCACTTTCTGTGGATGAAATTAATGAGCTGTCTTTAAAATTGCAGGAAATCAACAAAAAAATTGACCAAAAAGAAGGGCGTTGGTTTGAGCTTTCTTCAATGTTGGAATAGGCTCGGCCCCCTAACCCCCGAAGGGGGAATTGTTGATTAAAGAAGAATAATTTCGTTTAATAATTAGGCGATGAAACAATTTTGAATGATGCCCTTCGACTGCGCTCAGGGTGACAGATTTTGAATTACACGATTAAACAATTCAACATTTAACCTTTCAACTACACATGAACAATGTTAAGTTCCTCAATTAACGGTTCATTGTTAAATCGCAACAGCAGCTGTGCTACAGCAATGGTGTCTTTTTCGCAATAGATTGCAATGCGCGCCACGTCTTTTTCTTTGTAATACACGCCGCAAACTTCGCTTCCGCTAATGTCGTCCTTGGGTGAAGGAATGTTTAAAATCAACGTGAGTAATTTTAGGGAAGTGTAATGTTTGTAATCGCCAAATTTCCACATTTCCATCGTGTCCAAATGCGCAATTTCCCAAGGTTTTTTTCCGAATAAATTCAGTTTTTCAGGCAAGGCTATTTGGTTGATGATCATTCGGCGGGCAATGTAAGGAAAATCAAATTCTTTGCCGTTGTGGGCGCATAAAATGTGTTCGGGTTTGTTAAAATGGCTTTCCAGCAACTTTTTAAATCCGTTTAAAATAACCACCTCAACATCGCCAAAAAAAGAGGTGACGCGAAATGTTCTGTTTGCAGATTTAAAATTGACAAAATAGCCCACGGAGATGCAAACGATTTTGCCGAATTCGGCCCAAATTCCTGCACGTTCATAAAACTCATTGGAAGTCACTTCTTCTTTGCGCTGGTAGGCGGTTTTTTGGGTGAAAAGTTCCTGTTTTTCTTCAGACAATTCAGAAAAATTTTCAACTTCCGGAACGGTTTCAATATCTAAAAACAGGATGTTTTCGAAATTCAGTGTTGTGTTCATAGTTTTTTTTAAATATAAATGTACTAAAAATTAAGCTATTGTAAGGTTTATGTTATCTTAATGTTATAATTTTAAATTATGGTTATCTTTTGCGAAGTAAAAATAAATTATGACTACTTTTGACTGCTTTTATGTTATAAAATAGCGCCAATTATGAAAAATTCAGATATTAAAATATTGTTGGTTGATGATGAACCGGATATTTTAGAGATTGTTGGTTACAACCTGAAAAACGAAGGGTATAAAATTTTTATCGCCAAAAACGGGATTGAAGCCATTGAAAAAGCAAAAAAACACACCCCCCATTTAATTATTTTGGACATTATGATGCCCGAAATGGATGGCATTGAAGCCTGTGAAAAAATTAGGAACACCAAGGGTTTGGAGCATGTTCTGATTACTTTTTTTACGGCACGCAGTGAAGATTATTCCCAAATGGCAGGTTTTGATGTTGGTGCTGATGATTATATCACCAAACCCATAAAACCTAAAGTGCTGATCAGTAAAATAAAAGCATTGCTGCGAAGGGTAGACGATGTGGCAACTTCCGATTCAGAAAAAGTTAAAATTGGGGAATTTATTATTGACCGTGAAGAATATGTGATCATTAAAAATGGTGAAAAACTGTCTCTTCCACGAAAAGAATTTGAACTTTTCGCCCTTTTGGCTTCAAAACCGGGAAAGGTATTCAAACGCGATGATATTTTAAACCAGGTTTGGGGAAATGAAGTGGTTGTTGGCGGAAGAACCATAGATGTTCATATTCGTAAATTGCGTGAAAAATTGGGTGACGACAATTTTAAAACCATCAAAGGCGTTGGGTACAAATTTGTGATTGATGAAGATTAAAAAAACATATTATTTTGCTTTTTTGACATCGATTTACATCACCATTTTTACGGCTATCTCATTTATTTTGTTAGCTTATTTGTTATTAAACATTTCGCTTAATCTTTCTTATATACTGCTTTATATCGCAGTTGTTTTTTCTTTTACCTTTTTAATTACGCAGTACCGCCTGGAAAAATTTATTTATCAGCGCATTAAAAAAATATACGACAGCGTTTCTATTTTAGACACATCCGATTTCAACAAAACACCCATTACCACCGATATTGAAAGCCTTTCAAGAGTTGTTCAAACATTTGCCAAAAGCAAACAACTTCAAATAAAAAATTTAAATTTAAGAGAAGACTACAGACGGGAATTTTTGGGAAACATTTCACACGAATTAAAAACGCCGCTATTTACGGTTCAAGGCTATTTATTAACCCTGCAAGACGGCGCTATCAATGATAAAAAAATCAGTAAAAAATATATAAAAAGAGCCAACAAAGGCGTTGACCGATTGATTGCGATTGTGAAGGATCTGGATTTAATTTCTAAACTGGAATCGGCAGATTTACATTTAAACAAAGAGCCTTTTGATGTGGTTGAAGTGGTTCAAAATGTATTCGAATTGCTTGAAATGAAAGCCAAAAAAAGAAACATCACCCTTGCTTTTAATAAAAAATACCGATTTCCCGTAATGGCCGTTGGCGATGAGGAACGCATTGAACAAGTATTCACAAACTTGTTGGTAAATTCCATAAAATACGGTAAAATTGACGGATCAACTACCATTAGCATTGAATCACTTAATAAAGACAAGCTGCTTGTTAAAGTTTCGGACAATGGGGAAGGCATTGAAGCCAAACACCTGCCAAGAATTTTTGAACGTTTTTACAGGGTAGACTCAAGCAGGTCCAGAGAACAAGGCGGATCCGGATTGGGGTTGGCCATTGTAAAACACATTATTGAAGCGCATGACGAAGCCATTTTTGTGGAAAGCGAATTTAAAAAAGGGTCTACATTTTCATTTACCCTCGAAAAGTTTGAACCACTTTAAATCAATCGTTGAAGTCGCTTTTTCGAATCCGGAATACTTGGTTAAATCACCCAATTTCGCTGCCGTAAATTCATCTTGGGTTGCATAAGGAACCAATAATTTTTCCTGCAACATTTTTGCCAAATATTCCTGCTCAAATTGGCCTGGAGTCGGAATAAAAAAAGCCTTTTTCCCCAATGCAGCCAAATCCATAATGGTTGAATATCCCGAACGTGAAATCACCAAATTGCTTTGGTTTATGGCATCTTCCAGCTCATTGGCCAACAAATAATTAACAATGTGGAAATTGCTTGGTGCATTAATTTCTGAAGCAGCTTTTAAAACACCTCTGACCATTAAAATTTTGCCGTTAAAATCCTTTAATTCCAGTAATAATTTGTTTTCTAGCGAGGTTCTTTGAGGCTCGGGTCCGGAAAGCAACAGCAATAAATCGTATTTAATTTCAAGTTCTTTTGGATGAAAACGGCTTAAAATTCCGATATATTTCAGGTTTAAATGATGCTTTTTTAAATGTCCCAAATCTCCCGAAAAATTTGGGTTTCCTTCCACATCAGGCACCCAGTATTCGTCAAATTTTTTAATGAATTGCTGATGAATTTTTGTGGTGATAAAAGTGGTTTTTCCCGACAGCACATTCAATTGATGCGTAATGTATACTGAAGGCACTTTTTTGCTGAAAACGCCAAACCGGTTGTCGGAAATAATTCCGGCAATGTTTTCTTTATCAATAAGTTTGGAAACAATTTTTCGTTCCTTTTTGCTGGCTGAAATGATTGCAGGAAGCTGCAACAACAGTTTAAACCTTAAATTTTTTCCATTTTTTGGATACCTGATATTGTAAGAAGGCAATTCAATGCTTTTCAACAAAGGAAATTCTTTTTGAAGCAACAGCAATGCATCGCCGTCACTTGCCAAAACAGGTTCGTAATTGGCTTTCAGCAATGCGTTAATGATGGGAATGCAACGCGTTGCATGTCCCAATCCCCAATTTAGGGGCGCAACAAGAATTTTTTTTTAGAGGTCAAATCCAATATCTTTTCTGAAATTCATCTTGTCAAAACAAATTTTATCAATGTTTTGATACGATTTTTTAAGTGCTTCTTTAAAATCGGTTCCAAAAGAAGTGATCGCCAAAACACGGCCGCCATTGGTAACCACGTCATTGTTTTTATTGGTAGTGCCCGCATGAAACGCAATAGAGCCTTCCACTTTATCCAAACCGTAAATTACTTTTCCTTTTTCATAAGCTTCCGGATAACCGCCAGAAACCAACATTACGGTACAAGCACTCTCATTTACAAATTCAATGGTTTTGGTGTGCAGTTCATTTTTTCCGGCTGCGATGAGCAATTCCAGAAAATCACTTTTTATTCTCGGAATCACCACTTCACTTTCGGGATCGCCCATTCGGCAATTGTATTCTATCACTTTTGGCTCGTCGCCCACTTTAATGATTCCGAAGAAAATAAAACCTTTGTAAGGAATGTCATCTTTTTGCAAACCATCCACGGTAGGTTTTATCACTTGTTCCTCAATTTTTTTCATAAACACTTCATCCGCAAAAGGGACTGGAGACACCGCGCCCATACCGCCGGTATTCAATCCTTTGTCGCCTTCGCCAATGCGTTTGTAATCTTTTGCATTCGGGAAATTCACGTAACTTTTTCCGTCGGTCAACACAAAACAACTCAACTCAATGCCGTCCAAAAATTCTTCGATCACCACTTTGCTGCTCGCGGCTCCAAACTTTTCATTTGCCAGCATTTCTTTCAATTCGTCTTTTGCCTCCTGCAAATCGTTCAAAATCAACACGCCTTTTCCCTGCGCCAAACCGTCGGCTTTTAACACATAGGGCGAATTCAAAGTTTCCAAAAACTGAAAACCTTCGTCCAAACTATTTTTTGTAAAACTTTTATAGGCTGCGGTTGGGATGTTGTGTCGAACCATAAATTCTTTGGCAAATTCCTTGCTTCCTTCCAGTTGCGCCGCCAATTTTTGGGGTCCGATCACCGCCACATTTTTCAATTCGGGATCGTTTAAAAAGAAATCGTGGATGCCTTTTACCAAAGGATCTTCCGGCCCAACAACCACCAATTCAATCTCGTGTTCCAAAACCACCTCTTTTACCGATTCAAAATCGGTTGGCTGTATTTTTATATTGACGCCCAATTGATCGGTTCCTTCATTTCCCGGCGCGATAAATAATTGCGTTAACAAATCGCTTTGCGCTATTTTCCAAGCCATTGCGTGCTCCCTTCCTCCAGAACCTAAAATTAATACATTCATATTTTTAATTGATTTTGTCTACTTTTTTATGCTGAAAAACCTTAAAATATTTGTTCCAATATTTTTTGTGTGATGACATAGGTTGGACGAACACCTGTTGTTCCCAAACCTCCGGAAGCCAACGTACTTCCCGTTTCCAACGGATTGTCCGAAGCATAATAGGCATATCGAACTTTCACTTTGTCAGAAATATTTCCCCTGATTTTTGAAGCCGCCTGAATCGCTTTTTGATAATGCGCACCTTCCATTTCCAGTCCGACCACTTTCCAGGTCGAATTGTAAAAGAATTTTAAAATGTCTTTGTTTTGAAGCGATGTTCCCAAAACAGAAACCATCGCGCCGGTATAAACATCAACGCCGCAGCCTTCAAACATACTCTTTTTAAGCTGGTTTTTAAACGGATAATTGTCGGCCGTACCTTCAAATATATGCGCAGATGGAATCATAATATCGCCTTTTCCGCCTTCCAAAATGCCTGCTTTCCCCATAATTGAAACCGATTCCACGTTTAAATGGTGGTTTTTTCCATTTTCATCCATATAAGGTTTTAACAACTCATCCATCGTTTCATAAGCCTGCTCTCCAAAAGCATAATCCATCACAATCAGCACCGGTTTTTCATCGGTAGGCAAGGTGTTTTCAAATTTATATTTTGTTTTACTAAGGTCGATTTTTTCGGCATCAATAATTTGGACATCAATGTAAGTTCCCGAAGAGTCTTTGATGGAAACAAGTCCGTTTTTTTCTGCATAAATTTCCACTTGGGTACGTAAATCCTCATTTTCAGGATCGCTTAGAAGTTCAAACAAAGAAATTAAATCATTGTCTTTTATTTGTTTAGGCAATACCACCGGGGCGTAAATTGAATTCATCACACTGTGCATATTGGCGCTGATAATATGGATTGGGCGCTCAATAAGGTTTTTTTCCAGCAGAATTTGTTTAATGTTGTTGGCCCAAATTTCACCATAAATATGATGTCCAATGCGTTCGCGCAAAACCGGACTAAAAGTGATGGTTCTTTTTAAATCGTGAATTTTCTCTTTAATAGCCAAAGTTCCCAGCCAAAAAATAATTTGAAAAAATCGGTCGGGATTGGTTTTTTCCTGAACAATTCCGTGCACCAGTTGCGTTTCTTCAAAAGTTCGTCCTAAAATACTTGCCAAATGCGCCAGCATAATGTCGCGCTCATCACTTGACAATTTTATGTTGTTCAGCACAACTTCTTCCAATTTTTTCCATTCCCTGTTGGTTTCATTGCCCTCGCTAATCAACACTTTGTTTGCTATTTTATGGGATTCAATGAATAAAAAAGTTAAATGGGTTAAAACATCATAGATTTCCGATCTTCCGCGGGTCACCTCAATATTCATTTGGTCTTTGTCTATTCTATAACAATTTCTCCTTCTTTTGGGCGGAACAATGGCTTTAAAATGCGATTTTCCGTAACCTTCTTCGGAAGTTAAATTGATAAACTGACATTCTTCAATGCCGATTGGAAGTCTCTCTATTACATAAATGAGTCCGTTTAACTCCACTTTTTCTTCCGCAATGGTGCCGTAAATTTCAGGCCGAAGCAATAATAAAGATTCCCTTAAAGTATCTCCCGAAATTCCCATCGGTTTGTAAAATCCACGGGTAAATATGTGACGCATAGATATATATAAACGCTCAATGGCACCTGATGATTCCTGTGCACGCGTTCTTTCTTTTATTCTTGAATTTTTCATTATAAAGTTTTAATGGGTAAAGGTAACGTTTAATCGTTTAATTGTTTAATCGTGTAATATTTGATTTGCTGGGTGATAATCATTAAATCTAAAATTCAAAATCCACAATTTAAAATTATCTATTTGCCTTATTTTCCAATTATTTTATCATATTCTTTCTCATTATTTAATATGGAAACCGCTTTTAAAATAACCGGGTCGAAGATTGCTTTTTGCTGATAAACACCTTCGGCATAATAATAGCGTTTGATGATTTCTTCGGATAAATTATTGATGATTTCCTCCTTATTCTTATCCAATTCCCTGAATTTTTCTTGTTGAATTGCGTTTAAAAGATCTGAATAGCTTTTGGATGCATTTCCATTTAAATTTTCTGCGGATGCTGTTTCCAGCGCTTTTTTAAATTCGGCTTCTGTTTTTGTTTCAAAAGCGGCCTGGTTTTTAGTCAGATAATTTTTCAGTGAAACATAGTCTGCATCCGTCAACTTAAATTTTGAAGGTTCTGCAATTTTTGGATTTTCGTAAAAATATTGGGTGGCGAAATTAAAAAACGCGTCGGAATTCAACAAGGTTTCGGTGGTTTTGGTGGTTGCTGGTTTTTCTATTACAACATCGGGAAAAATACCGCCACCTCCATAAACGGTTCTTCCTTTTTCCGTTTTATAGGTTTCTGTGCTCTTGGTAAATTTAGGGACATTGCCTTTTTCGTCGGTATTGGTATAATCCAATTCCTGAATGCAGCGGCCGCTTGGGGTATAATATTTAGAAATGGTGATTTTTAGTTGTGTTCCGTAAGAAAGTGGTAAATAACGCTGCACCAAACCTTTTCCAAAAGAACGCTCGCCAATAATAACCGCCCTGTCATAATCTTGCAGCGAACCCGCCAAAATTTCTGAAGCCGAAGCCGAACGGTTGTTTATTAAAATGGCAACGGGAATTTCCAAATCCATTGGCGCCTGCAATGTTTTAAAAGTGTCGCTCCATTTTTCAATTTTCGCTTTGGTGGTCACCACAATTTTATCTTTCGGAATAAAAAAATTGGCAATGGAAACCGCTTCATTCAGCAATCCGCCCGGATTTCCCCGCACATCAATAATCAGTTTTTTCATTCCTTGCTCTTTCAAGTCCAAAAAAGCTTTTTTCACTTCAAAAGCGGCTTTTTCATTGAAAGTGGTAAAGGAAATATAGCCAACTTCATTGGCTAACATCGTATAATAAGGAACTGGATTTACCGTGATTTTTTCACGGATTACCGACAGCTCCATTTTTTTGTTCTGGCGTTCAATTTGAAGGTTCACTTTGGTGTTTGGCAGGCCGTTTAGCAATGCGGCAACGCCGGTTTCATCAAAATCTTTGAGCTCAACATCATTGATTTTTAGAATTCTGTCGCCCGGTTTCATTCCTGCCTTTTCAGCTGGAGAATTTTTCAGCAGTTCGCGTATGGTTAAATTGTTGTTTTTGTAACGGGTCACCACACCAATTCCGCCATATTCACCGGTGGCGGCAATTCGCGCATCTTCAACGCCCTGTTCATCATAATAACGCGTGTAAGGATCCAGGCTTTCGAGCATGGAACTGATGGCTTTATTGGACAGTTTTGCCGGATTCACGGCATCAATATAGTACATATTGAGCTCTTTAAACAAGGTGGTGTAAATATCAATTTGTTTGGCTATTTCAAAAAAGTCGGATTGAAATGCGGTGGTTACCAAAAGCGTTAACCCAACCAAAACGCCTAAGATCCATTTTTTAATTTTGCCCATCTTCTTCAATTTTACTTAAAAATTTAACGAACACTTTTTTAAATATTTCCTCCAAATCGGCATATTCAGGTTCCTCTTTAGAAGTATAAATAAACATAAAAATATAGGGTTCTTTTATGTTTTCGGAAATAAAATATTTGTTTAGTCGATACGCTTCACGCATCATTCTTTTTATTCTGTTTCGGTCAACCGCCAATTTCACTACCTTTTTTGGGACAGAAAATCCGACTTTTACAGGAAACTCCGAATCGTGGCTGATTTGCAAATAAATCAACTGCAAAGGAAATGATTTTACGCGTTTTCCTTCGGCAAACAGGTGTTCAATTAATTTGCGGCTTTTTAATTTTTCGTCTTTTCCCAGAGTAAATTTCATCAACACAAATGTAAGGAATAAAAGATTTTAATTGCTAAATTTGTAAACAACAAAATATAAAACCAAATGTCACAAGATTTATTTCAGGCTCCGGATTATTATCAATTAGATGAATTATTGTCGGAAGAGCATCTTTTAGTGCGCAATGCTGCAAGAGAATGGGTAAAAAGAGAAGTTTCCCCAATAATTGAAGAGGCTGCGCAACAGGCGAAATTCCCAAAATCCATTATTTCCGGCTTGGCTGAAATCGGTGCTTTTGGGCCTTATATTCCTGAAGAATATGGCGGTGCGGGTTTGGATCAAATTTCCTACGGATTGATTATGCAAGAAATTGAACGCGGTGATTCAGGCATTCGTTCAACGGCTTCCGTGCAATCTTCTTTGGTGATGTATCCTATTTGGAAATATGGCAACGAAGCGCAACGACAAAAATATTTGCCAAAACTGGCAAGCGGTGAACTTTTAGGATGTTTCGGTTTGACAGAGCCTGATCACGGTTCCAATCCAGGCGGAATGACCACCAATATTAAAGATATGGGTGATTATTATTTGCTGAACGGCGCCAAAATGTGGATTTCAAATGCACCTTTTGCTGATGTTGCCGTTGTTTGGGCCAAAAATGATGAAGGAAGAATTAAAGGCGTGCTTGTTGAACGTGGCATGGCTGGATTTTCAACACCTGAAACACACAACAAATGGTCGTTACGAGCTTCTTCAACCGGAGAATTGATTTTTGACAATGTTAAAATTCCAAAAGAAAATATTTTGCCAAACAAAGACGGATTGGGTGCGCCGCTTGGTTGCCTGGATTCTGCACGTTACGGCATTGCCTGGGGCGCGATTGGCGCTGCCATGGATTGTTATGATACCGCTTTACGCTATGCCAAACAACGCATTCAGTTTGACAAACCGATTGCCGGAATGCAATTGCAACAAAAAAAATTGGCTGAAATGATTACCGAAATCACCAAAGCGCAATTATTGACTTGGCGTTTGGGCGTTTTAAAAAATGAAAACAGGGCAACAACCGCCCAAATTTCCATGGCAAAAAGAAACAATGTTGATATGGCCATCCATATTGCACGTGAAGCCCGCCAAATCTTGGGTGCTATGGGAATCACCGGCGAATATTCCATTATGCGCCATATGATGAATTTAGAAAGTGTGATCACTTATGAAGGTACGCACGATATTCATTTGCTGATTACAGGCATGGATATTACAGGGATTTCTGCTTTTAAATAGGTTCCTATCCCCAGCCCTTTCCTAAGGAAAGGGAGTTTGTTTTGTTTTTAGTTGAAAATTCAAGTTTTATAAAAATGAATGCCTAAATTATATCAATAGAATTTGACATAATTTAGGCATTGTTATTTTGTTTTTCAATCGACACAAAAGCTTTTACCTTTGAGCTTTTAACTTTTTAGGCCAACGCGCCGACTGGCCCTATCGCTAAAAATGTTCACTGAACATTTTTTTAACTGCCAACTCGCCGGCTGGCCCTATCGCTAAAAACAGCTACCAGCTGTTTTTTTAACGCTCAGTCCCCCCTTCGGGGGTTAGGGGGCATTAACGCTTATTTTCTTAACCGTCTTACCGGTTTTGGTCGTTATCTGAACTAAATAAACGCCTGTTGCGGTGCTAATTGGCAAAGAAATGGTTCGAATGTTAAAGTTTGAATTCCAGGTTTTAATGGTTTGTCCCAAAGTGTTTACCAAAGCCACGCTTGTTATTTCCTCGGTGCTGTTATTTTTAATTTGCAACTCACCCAAGGCGTTGTTCATAAATACGTGAATGCCTTCGATGATGGGTTGTGCTATTGCAGGGATTAATACTTCTGCAGTTACGTCTTCAGCCACCAGTTTTTGTGTTTTAAAGACCAACACAAACCGGTCGGCATATTTACCTGCCGTTAAATTAAGCTGCACGGGTTTTTCTCTCATATTAAAGGATTCGCCCGTTACTTTGTCTTTTAAATAAACAGACGTGTCATCAGCCACATTTTCAAGCGCATCAATTTTAACGGTGACCATTCCTGATTTTGAGAGTTGAATGCCCAAAGGAACTTCTGAGTTCAAGCCCAAGCTGTTTGTTGCCTGAATCACGTATTTTTTGTTGTTGAGCATCCAATACATATCATCGGCAAAAACTTCATAGATCTCTGCATCAAAGCCCCAATCTACGGCTGGTGTTGCTCTTTCATCAATGGTAAACAACAATTGACGATGGCTTATTTTAGGAGCGTCAAAACCAATCCTGAATTTTGGCCTTAGATCGATACGCCTGGAATTTTCAGTTTTTACTTTTGTATTGCTGCTTTTCATAAAGACAGAAAGACCATCAGATTCTTTCTCGAAAACACGTTGCCCGTTGTTAAATTGAATTTGACCGCCGTCGATAGCATCGCCCACCACAAAAAAGGCCTGGCCTACAGGAATAAACTGTTTTGGTGCTCCTTTTACAGAAATACCGCCGCCCAATCCCGGAAATGCAGAAGCTTGTACACCGCCGCCTAAACTGTAGGTTGCATAACCTCCTTGGTATCCTGCCAAATTATGGGTATCGCCACCATAATGTTCCCAAAAATAGAGGGTGCCAGTAATAGAAGCTGTGCCAGGAGGATTGACCAGGTCTAAAGGCCTGTTATCCCAAATAAATTGATCGGCATCTAAAGCTGATGGGTAAGGATTCCCCACCAAATAATCATAGTCCTTTGCCACGGTTAATTCAATAGTTCCGTTGTTTGGTTTTCCCACAAACACATAATTTTGGGCTGGTGAACCTGGAACTCCTGGGCCTTTCATCGTAAAACCCTGGCCTGCATATACGTTTCCGGTACTGCGAATCTGGTTCCAGGCACTGTAACCACTTCCAGAATTTGCATATTTGAACATCCAATAGGTGCTTAAAGTTATTGGCGTTGTTTGGGAGCCATCATATCCTGAATTGCTAAAAGTAATTGGTTGTGGGCTGCTTGGGGGAGTGCCGTCTCGCAATGATGCAAAAATGGTGGTGTAATTATTACCGTCGTTTGCTGTAAAAACCGGCATCGACCAATAATTGTAGCGGTATTTATTGCCTTCTCCCTGTTGGTCAATTTCTACGGTGCCTGTGCTTGCTGCATTTAAGACACTTCCAAGCTCCTGCAACAATTGGGATTCGCCATTTAAATCTATTTTGCCGTTTAGGGTTAAATTTGTTTTAACAAATAAATAATTACTATCAACAGTTAATACTGAACCGCTTTCAAACAAGATGTTTTCAACATATCCAAAAAGACCTGTGCTTATTGTTGGTGAATGAGGTGTGGTTAATGCTGATGGAATTAAAACATCTAAATTATTTAAAACACTTGGGACGCCCATACACCAGTTTGCCGCATTATTCCAATCTTTACTTACCAAGCCGTTCCAAGTGTTTATAGATGGCTGCGAATTGATAATTACATTTATTGAAGCTATTGAAGTACATCCCGCGGCATTTGTAACTGTATAAGTATAGGTACCGGGTGTGAGACCTGAAATTGTTGTGCTTGTTCCCGTTCCAGTACTGGTTATTGTTCCTGGTGATCTTGTTAATGTCCAAGTTCCTGACGCTGGCAATCCATTCAAAACAACACTTCCTGTTGCTGTTGAACAAGTTGGCTGGGTGATTGTTCCAACTGTTGGTGCAGTTGGTTGTGTGTTAACTGTAACTGCATAATTCGCAGATACCATTCCATCGCCACAAGCATTTGTGCCTTTCACAGTTAAATTTCCAGAAGTTGCGTTTGTTGCGAAATTAATTGTCATACTTGCTGTTGAACCTGAAATTGTAGCACCTGTTCCTGAATACGCCCAAGTGTAGCTTGTTGCATTTGTAATTGCGGGAACTGAATAAGAAACAGTATTTTGTCCCTGACAAACTGTTGGACTGCCAGTGATTGACCCCGAAGCTAAAGGAAATGGGTTAACTGTGGCCGTAATAGCCGTTCGTGCTGTTGTAGTACATCCATTATTGGTTGCGTCGACATAATAAGTGGTAGTTGCTGAAATGGATGGCGTTGTATAACTCGTTCCAGTTCCCAATGAAACACCACCTGTTGAGGCTGCATACCAATTAATTGTTCCGGCTGAAGCGGTTGCGGATAAACTTACAGTTCCTGTTCCGCACCTAAAGTTAGGTGTATTTGATGTGATTGTTGGTATTGTTTTTACTGTTGCGATTACAGCAGTTCTAGTAGCAGAGACACATCCTGTCGAAGTATTTCTTGTTTCGGCATAATAAGTAGTGGTTGAAGAAATATTAGGAGTTGAAAAACTGTTTGTTCCAGAACCGCTTGAGAGAGCACTTCCACCGGTTGATGCTGCATACCAATCAACAGTAAAACCAGCACCTGGGTTTGTAACAGATAATGATACTGTACCGGTTCCACAACGAGAACCACTGATTGGTCCTGAAGGCGATAATGGTAATGAATTGACCGTAAATGAATTAGAAGGACCATACCATTTCATTTCTGGCAATTCAGAATAAATTCTAATTATATAACTTCCAGTGGAAAGGTCTGTAGGGATTGTTATACTTGTTTGTAAAGTAGTTATGCAATTATCAGTACCACAATAACTTATCCCAGAAGTACTATAAGTTTTTAATAAAATTAAATTATTTGTACCCGCAACAGAGATATAAACATTGTAAACTGAACTATTGTTATAATATTCATAAGTTTTGTCTCCATTTTTAGCTGTGAAGTTTACTGTTATATTGCTTCCCGCGCAAACTGGGGAAGTTATATCATTAGTAACATCGATAAAGTTTTGATTCGCAGTTTGTGCGTTTATAAAAACGAAAGAAAATAATAAGAAAAATAGGGGTACTAAATTTTTTAAAGTGGGGTAATTTTTAACCATATAATGAACGTTCTTGGGTTACCCAAAAATACTTTTATTTGAAGTATAAGGTTGTTCAAAAGCTACTTACTTAACAAATGGTTGCATAAAGAAAACAAATGGTTTAATATTTTAATTAAACGGCTTATTTTAGTGCTGATTTATAGCAAGTTTTTTGGTTGTTTTACCGTTTTAAGCGTAGCTATTAAGTACATAAACGCCTGAAAAGGCTCCCCTTATCCTCCAAACGAAAATTCTCTAACCCCTGCCTCGCTGGCAGGCTGGCCCAAAGGAAAAATTTAGCGGTTTAGCCGTTTGGTGCATTGGTATTTAAAAGTTAATTAGTGGCTGTTTTTTGGAATTTTTACAATGTGTCCTATCCCAAGTCCCTAACGCAGGAGGCAGGCAAACTTTTCCAAATCAAAGTGCGTTTAATTTTGTTACCAAAGAAAAATATCGCCTACTTTAATTGCCCGAATTTTTAATATTAAAAACTTATTCCACATTAATTTTCTTAACCGTAGTTCCTGTTTTGGTGTTTAATTGAACTACATAAACGCCTGCAGGGTATTTTATTGGCAAAGAAATGGTTCTTATGTTAAAGTTTGAATTCCAGATTTTAACGTTTTGGCCTACAGCATTTATAAGAGCCACGCTTGTTATTTCCTCGGTGCTGTTATTTTTAATTTGCAACTCACCCAAGGCGTTGTTCATAAAAACGTGAATGCCTTCGATGATGGGTTGTGAAGTTGCAGGGATTAATACTTCCGCAGTTACGTCTTCAGCCACCAGTTTTTGTGTTTTAAAGACCAACACAAACCGGTCGGCATATTTACCTGCCGTTAAATTTAGCTGCACGGGTTTTTCTCGCATATTAAAGGATTCGCCCGTTACTTTGTCTTTTAAATAAACAGACGTGTCATCATCCACATTTTCAAGCGCATCAATTTTAACGGTGACCATTCCTGATTTTGAGAGTTGAATGCCCAAAGGAACTTCTGAGTTCAAGCCCAAGCTGTTTGTTGCCTGAATCACGTATTTTTTGTTGTTGAGCATCCAATACATATCATCGGCAAAAACTTCATAGATCTCTGCATCAAAGCCCCAATCTACGGCTGGTGTTGCTCTTTCATCAATGGTAAACAACAATTGACGATGGCTTATTTTAGGAGCGTCAAAACCAATCCTGAATTTTGGCCTTAGATCGATACGCCTGGAATTTTCAGTTTTTACTTTTGTATTGCTGCTTTTCATAAAGACAGAAAGACCATCAGATTCTTTCTCGAAAACACGTTGCCCGTTGTTAAATTGAATTTGACCGCCGTCGATAGCATCGCCCACCACAAAAAAGGCCTGGCCTACAGGAATAAACTGTTTTGGTGCTCCTTTTACAGAAATACCGCCGCCCAATCCCGGAAATGCAGAAGCTTGTACACCGCCGCCTAAACTGTAGGTTGCATAACCTCCTTGGTATCCTGCCAAATTATGGGTATCGCCACCATAATGTTCCCAAAAATAGAGGGTGCCAGTAATAGAAGCTGTGCCAGGAGGATTGACCAGGTCTAAAGGCCTGTTATCCCAAATAAATTGATCGGCATCTAAAGCTGATGGGTAAGGATTCCCCACCAAATAATCATAGTCCTTTGCCACGGTTAATTCAATAGTTCCGTTGTTTGGTTTTCCCACAAACACATAATTTTGGGCTGGTGAACCTGGAACTCCTGGGCCTTTCATCGTAAAACCCTGGCCTGCATATACGTTTCCGGTACTGCGAATCTG
>Ga0209347_1003262_pt1 | contig 19403 bp, 14 predicted proteins | sample AutmiccommuBRH23_FD_187382 | JGI IMG/M metagenome (GOLD analysis project Ga0209347, IMG submission 187382) | Deep subsurface microbial communities from Mt. Terri, Switzerland - Autotrophic microbial communities BRH/23 (SPAdes) (version 2) | ecosystem: Environmental > Aquatic > Deep subsurface >...
GTTCTCACGGATGGGCGTGCGCCGAGGTTCCACGAGTGTCACCGAGAGGCAGAACGGAAGGAGGGGTGCATCGGGCAGTGCGCCACATTCCCCGTATGCGCTGGTCTGCGCATCGGCTCGGTGGTGAGGTTCGCCGACGGATGACCGCCGTGCGCCGCGCGCGACGCAGAGCGGCCGCGGCCGCGGCCCCAAGGCATCGCGCGTCGGGTGCCGGAAGCGATTCCCGTCTCAGGGCGGTGACGCAGCGGCCGTGATGATGCGTCAGCGCGAGCCTCGCGTCGCCGGCACCCCGTCGCCGGCGCTCTCCAGGAGTCGCTCGGCAAGCTCCTGGGCGGGCACGGGACGGCCGGTGAGATAGCCCTGCACCAGGCTGCAGCCGAGCCCTTGCAGCAGGTCGAGCTGCGCCTCGGTCTCCACCCCTTCGGCCACCACCCGCAGATCCAGCCGTTCGGCCATGGCGATGACCGCCGCGGTCAGGGCCTCGTCGTCGGCATCGGTAATGATGTCACGGATGAACGAGCGGTCCACCTTGACTGTTCGGATTGGAAAGCGCCTGAGGTAGCCCAGCGACGAGTAACCGGTGCCGAAGTCGTCCATGGCCAGCCTGACCCCGAGCTCGTCCAGGGCCCGCAGGGTGCTCACCGTCACCTTCGACTCGCGCAGAAAAATGCTCTCGGTGACTTCCAACTCGAGGCGTTCGGGCGCGATGCCGGTCTCGGCGAGAATCCGCTCCACGGTGGGGCAGAACGACCGCTCGATGACCTGGCGCGCGGAGATGTTCACCGCCAGGTGCAGCTGCGGAGCGCAGCCGAGCGCGGTCCAGCGCGCCAGCTGCGCGCAGGCCTCCCGAAGCACCCACTCGCCGACGGGTACGATCCACCCGGTGTCCTCCAGGATCGGGACGAAATTCAGCGGCGACACCAGCCCGAGATCGGGATGGTTCCAGCGCAACAGCGCCTCCACCGCCACGATGCGGCGGCGGCGCACGTCCACCTGCGGCTGGTAGTGAAGCGTGAATTGTCCGAGATCCAGGGCGTTGCGCAGGCGGCTTTCCAGGGTCAGCCGCTCGAGTGCCCGCTCGCTCATGTCTCCCGAATAGAAGCGGTAGGTGCCGCGGCCCGCCTCCTTGGCCCGGTACATGGCGCTGTCGGCGTTGCGCAACAGGGTCTCGCACTCGGCACCGTCGTTGGGAAACATGCTGATGCCGATGCTGGCGGTGACGTGCAGGTCCAGGCCGTCGAGGTCGAACGGCGGAGCCAGGGCACCGAGCAGCTTCTCGGCCACGGCGGCGACGTTCGCGCTGTTCTCGGCATCGTCCACCAGCACCACGAACTCGTCGCCGCCGAAGCGCGCCACGGTGTCGGCCTCGCGCACGTGATCCAGCAACCGCTTGGCGATCTGCACCAGCAGTCGGTCGCCGGCCGGGTGGCCGAGGCTGTCGTTCACGTACTTGAACTGGTCCAGGTCCATGAACAGCAGCGCGCAGGCGCGCCCGTGACGCCGTGCCCTTGCCAAGGCATGGCGCACCCGTTCGACCAGCACCTGCCGGTTGGGCAGCTCCGTCAGTACGTCGTGCTCGGCCAGGAAGCGCAAACGCTCCTGCGTCTGCATCTGTTCGGTGATGTCCTTGCCCGTGGCGATGAAGTGCGTAACCGTTCCGGAGGCGTCCTTCATCGGCGTGATGGTCTTGGCTTCGTAGTACAGGGAGCGGTCCTTGCGCTGGTTGACGAACACGTCGTTGAACGGCTCGCCTGACTGGATGGTGCGCCACAGGCGCTCGTAGAAGCGCCGCTCGTGGCGGCCGGAACGGATGAGGGTGGGTTTGCACCCCACACTTTCGTCGCGCCGAAAACCGGTCGTGGTTTCGAACGCCGGATTGACGTATTCGATGATCCCCTCGCGGTCGGTGATCATCACCGTGTCGGCGGTCTGCTCCAGGGCGCTGGAGAGCTTGTACATCTGTTCCTCGGCGCGGCGCTGGGCGGTGACGTCCCGAGCGGTGCCCTCGATCGCCACGGGCGCGCGGTTGTTGTCGTATAGATAGTGGGCGTTGATGGACACCCAGCCGCTGGAGCCGTCGGCGCGACGCACCCGGGCTTCGAAGTGCTGCACCCGCCCGCCGCCCTCCTCCAGGGCGCGGCCCAGCGGGTCGGCACCCGCCGCGTCCGGCCACAACTCCTGGAGACGCCGCCCGGCGAGGGCGGCCGGCCCGTGCCCCAGGACCGCAGCCGCCGATGCCGAAACCCGCTGCACCGCGCCGTTCAGATCGGTGCGGAAATAGGTCTCCTGAAGACTCTCGAGGATGCGGTTGAGCTCGCGCTCCGAGGACTGCACCTCACCGAACAGCCGCCCCTGCAGGTTCGCACTGGTCCATTCGCGCAGCCCCAGAAACGCCGCCAGCAACGTGAACAGCACCGCCGTCCGATTCCACAGCACGGGGTCGGCCTGCTCCCGATAGGCGATGGCGAGCAGCCCGGTGGCGATCAGCGCGCCGGCGAACCCCAGGGCGTCGGCCCGGCGCACCCGCTGATCGAGCGGCGCAAAACGGGCCGCCGCATCGGCGGCGCTCGCACGCCGGCGCTGCTCCAGCGCGGCGCTGACAATGATGGCGAATGCCAGCACCCAGAACCCGTCCAGGTAATGACCCGGCTGGAAGCTGCCCTCCAGCAGCGAATAGGCATACAGGCTGTTGGTGAGCGCATGCACCCCCAGGGCCACCACGATGAGGATCGTCACCCGGCGGTCGTAGTCCATCACCGCATGGCGCAGCAGCACCAGAGCGGCGAACAGAAAGGCGGTCACATACAGCGACGGGTAACTGAGGGCCACCAGCCGGTAGGAGAGCGGCAGGCCGGCGCTGCGCAGGGGCTCGTTCAGCACGATGATCACCGCCGCGAGCACCGCTGCGGCGATCACCCCGAGATCGGCCAGGTTGCGGATGGTGAGCACCACGCCCGGTGCCGTGACGCCGTGGTAGATCAGCCCCACGACGAACAGCGGCGCCAGCGCGAGAAACCCCGCGTCCGCAATCGCCGGGAACGGCGTGACCTCGCCATCCACCAGCTCCAGCCAGGTCCAGACCAGGATACCCGCAAACCAGGCGATGCAGCCGAGACCGTAAGCCAACCACGCGCGGCGGCGCGGGCCGTGCAGGGCCCGGGCGGTGAGCAGGCACGCCACGGCCGCAGCCAGGGAGGCCGCGGCCCAGCCGCCGTCGGCCCACAGGCGTTGGCCAGCGTCGTGGCGAATGAAGACGTCGCCGATGACGAAGAAGACGACGGCCAATGCCACGAGTCCATGGATCCAGCGGTATCCCACCATGGCGTTCACCTGAGCAGCGGCGCCGTCCTCCAGTATGGCCGGCCCTTCCCGGAAATGGGATCGCCTGATATTAGGAGTTAGCGGCCGCAGGTGAGCCGCACCGCAGGGCGAATCAGGAGCGGGGGGCCCGGGGGGCTGTCAGCGCCAAACCGGCGTCGCTGGAGAGCAGCCGTTCGAGGCCGGGCAGCACCGCCTGGGCGGCGCGTCCCTCGGCCCGCGCCGCGGCCCAACGCAGGGCTTCCGGCCACAACCACGGGGCCCGGCGCAGGGTGGGCGCGGCCAGGGTCAGCGGCTGATGCCCCCCGAGATGGATGCGCAGCCGATCGCCGGGACCGGCGGCGATCCGGCCGCCGTGGGAGGTGGTGCCCACTGTCGCACCCAGGCGCCGAGCCAGATCGCGCAGCTCTTGCGCCAGGCCTTCCGCCAGGACGCGCTTGGCGCTGCGGGCCCGCACGTCGGCAAACGGGAACGCCAGACCGTCATCGGTCAGGAGCGCCGCGCCGCGGCCTTCGGCGAACGACCACACCGCCTCGGCGGCACCCGATGCGGCCGGCGGCGGCAGGTGGGCCAGGGCTTCGCCGCTGCAGGAATAATGCTCGCAGTAGCGGCTCAGCACCGTGCGTTGGAGAGCATGGGGATCGTCCATACGGGGACCGGCGAGCAAGAGCAGGGAGCGATCCACCTGCAGTTGCAGGATGCCATCGGATCCGAGGCGCACGGTCACCGGTGCGCCCTGCTCCAGCCGTGCCCGGAGGGCTTCCAGGTGACCCACGTAGCCGGCCGTGGAGCGGCGCCAGCGCAGCAGATCGGAGCCGGGTCGCGGCGGCTCGGCTTCGGCCCGGGCCAGCTCCCCGCCATAGGCGACGATCAGCTCTTCCACCGCCAGGCGCGCGAAGGTGTGGCGTTCCGCGGCGGAGGAATCCTGCAGCCGCGCCACCAGAACGCCCACCGATTGCGGTTCACCGGATGCGGCCGCCGGCAGCGCGGGCGCGAACGCCCACAACCCCGCCGCGGCCAGGGCGATGACAGGTCGGGAGAACGTACGGTGAAGCGTGCGACGGGGCAACGGCGATGCTCTGATCGGCTGTCTGCCCCGAGCATAGACCCCGGGCGCGGGAATTCAGCCGCTGGAGGCGAGGGCCGGTCGGGCGCGGGTCTCCGGCCGGGGGAAACGGATCTCTTCGCCATAGGGATACACGTCGGCGAACACGCCCTCACGGACTTCCTCCTGGCGCCGGCGCCAGTAGGCGGCGTCCAGGAGCTCCGGGTGGGTGTCGAGCAGGACGCCCCGGCGCTCGGCATCGGTGGTGACGAAGGTCAGGAACTCTTCGGGGAAGACGTCGTGAGGTCCGACGGCGAAGCTCGGCTCCGCGGCGAGCTCCTCGTCGGGAAAGCGCGCCGCGGGGATGCGGCGGAACACGCAATCGGTGAGATAGCAGATCTCGTCGTAGTCGTAGAACACGATGCGCCCGGAGCGGGTGACGCCGAAGTTCTTGAACAGCAGATCGCCGGGGAAGATGTTCGCGGCCATCAGCTCCTTCACCGCCAACCCCCAATCGTCGATGCAGGCGCGCCGCTCCTCGGGCGAGGCCTGCTCCAGAAACAGGTTCAGGGGACGCATACGCCGCTCGATGTAGCAGTGCTTGATGATGACGTGGCGGTCCTCGATCTCCAGCAGCGACGGCACCTCCCGTTGCAGCTCCGCCAGCAGCTCGGGCGAGAAGCGCCCGCGGGGGAACGCAACATCCGAGTACTCCAGGGTGTCGGCCATGCGCCCGACCCGGTCGTGCATCTTCACCAGCAGGTACTTCTCCTTGACCGCCGCGCGGGTGGTGTCCTTGGGCGGCGCGAAGCGGTCGCGGATCACCTTGAACACGAACGGGTACGAGGGCAGGGTGAACACCAGCATGACCATGCCCTTGGCACCGGGCGCGACCACGAAGGTGTCGTCGCTCGCCTGCAGATGGTGCAGAAAATCCCGGTAGAACTCGTTCTTGGCCTGCTTGTGAAAGCCGATGCTCATGTAGATCTCGGCCAGGCGCTTGGTGGGCAGCAGTCGCTGCAGGAAGTCCACCGTGGCGGCGGGTACCGGAGTCTTCACCAGGAAGTAACCGCGGGCGAAGCTGAAAACCCGCCCCAGCTGGTCTCCCTCCACCAGCAGGGTGTCGGCGTACAGACCGCCGCGCTCGTTGTTCATCAGCGGGATCACGAACGGCACGCAGGTCTCGCCGCCCGTCACACGACCGATCAGGTATGCGGCCTTGTTGCGGAAGAAGGGCGTCTCGAGCACGTCGATGCGCAGCTCCTCCGGCGCTACCGCCCGCAACGGCGAGCGGGCGCGAAACGCAGCCACGATGTACCGCACATCGCGCTCCAGATCTTCGAACGGCACCTGGAAATAGAACGAGGAAACGACTTCGCGCACGGCGCTGTCCAGGCCCCGGTCGCCGGGGAAGAACGAGACATAGGGCACATGCGCCTGCGCCAGACGCGCGCGGTCGGCCACCGACTCCACGAAGATGTTGTCATTGTTGTAGTACTTGCGATCGAACATATTGCAGAAGACGGAGTTGTAGAACGTCTCGGCCAGCTCCGGGCGCCGATGTTGCTGCAGCAGCTCCACATAGGCCTGCTTGACCCGTTGCCAGAGGGGCTCCTGCAGCTCGCCGATGGCATGGGTGAGGCGCACTTTGGCCACCGCTTCACGCACCCGCTGGTCGTACAGATGAATGCGCTCGGCGGCGAGGCGCTGGACGCCCGCCCAGTCAGCGCGCTCGAAGCGCTCCCGGGCGGCTCCGGTGACCTCCGTAAAGAAGGCGAAGTGCTTGTCGAACCCCGCCAGGATGGTGCGGGCGATCTGATGGGCCTTGGCTTGCATGGTCCCACTATAGCGGCGACGGCTACAGGAACGTATGCAGCATTGAAACGTACAATGCTTCGTATTGGGAAGAGTGGCTAGTAGCCCAGAGCCGCTTCGAGCGAACCCGCAGCGATGCGCAGCCGTGCCTCGCTACTCGCTACTCGCTACTCGCCACTCAGCAGGCGGCGCCTCCTCCCGCGCCAGGCGGTAGGCTAGGTAATACTTGTTAATATTGGCAACATACTCGACCGTCTCCCGCCCGATGCGCCGTGCGGCGATCTGTTCCACATGGCCGAACCAACGGTCGGGATCGAGCCCGCTGCGTGCGGCCTCCCGGCGCAGGCGCTGAATGCGCGTGGGCCCGGCGTTGTAGGCCGCCCAGATGAAGTTGAGCCGGTCCTCGGCCGTGAGGCCGGGCTCGTCGAAGTAGCGCTCCCGCAGCAGGTGCAGGTACTTCACTCCGGCGTGGACATTGTTGTCCAACTGCTCGATGTCGGCGATGCCCACACGGGGGTCCCGGGCGGTGCTCGGGCGCACCTGCATGATGCCCACCGCCCCGGCCGGGCTTACACGGTCGTGGCGCAGGTGCGACTCCTGGTATGCCTGGGCCGCGATCGCCAGCCAGTCGACGCCGTAGCGCTCGCCGTATTTGCGAAACAGCCCCAACAGCGGCTGCAGATTGCGATGCCCGTCCCAACCCGCGGGTCGGCCGATCCATGGATTGCGCTCGTAGTAACGGGCATAGAGCACGTTGCCGAGCAACGAGCCTTTGCCGTGACGGGCGAGAAAGCCGTTCAGGCTGGACAGCAAGCGGGGATTGTCCCGCCGCGCCGCCCAGGCGAGGCCCGCCTCGCGGTGCACCACCAGGTCTTCGCGCACCACCAGGTTGGGCAGCTTGCGGGCCCACAGCCGCGCCAGCGGCGCGTCGACGACGGCACGCTCGATGTCACCGGCATCGACCCGTTCCAGGATGTCCCTGGGCAGGAGGCGCGGATCGACCGCACGAATCAGGATGGGCGCGGCGCCGGAGGCGACCAGGCGGCGGCTCAGGGCGCGCAGGTGCTCGAACTGGGCGCTGCCGGCGGCCACGTGCACGGGGCGGCCGGCCAGGTCTTCCAGGGAGCCGATGGGGTCGCCGCCCGCGCGGGTCACCACCACCTCGGGGACGTGGGGAACATACGGATCGGTCGCCGCGACCTGGTCGTCGACCCGGGCCGGGATCTTGAGCCCGGCGGCGACGACATCGCCGCGGCCCTGGCGCAGGGCGTCGAACAGCTCGCCCTTCGGCACCGGCACGAACACCACCCGCAGACGTCGGTGCGGGTCGCTCACATCGCGATTGAGCTCTTGCTCGTAGGCGCGCATGAGCTCGTACTCGAAGCCGCGGGGACGGCCGCGATCAATAAAGAAGTTGGTCCGATCGCAGGTCACCAGCACCCGCAGCACGCCGCGGGCGCGCAGCTCCGGCAGGTCGCCGGCGAAGGCCTTCTCCAGGATGGTGGCCGTGGGCTGGTGGGTGTGCGCCTGCGCGGCACCCGGCCCCAGCAACAGCAGTCCCAGCCCCAGACCCGCCAGTGCCGCCGCAGTCCCTGCTTGTCTGCCAATATCGAGCACAATCGGCCTCGTCCGGTCCGTGGCAACCGGCCAATTTCATGCGTTCGCTGCAAGATGCCTGTCGAGACGGCCATCTTCTCGAGGCCGACTGTCCTCCGGCGCTCATGTGACCGTTCTCTGCAGGGTAGAAGACCGGAACAGGACCGCTTGCTCGAAGTGCCCCAACTACGCCCAATTGACTAGGCGGGACCTTGATTCGGCGCCGCCGGGGCCCCACATTCGGGGCATCGCCGCCACCCGTGCATGCCGCATCCCGCCGCCGTGACCCGCGTCCACACCGATGATGTCCATCTGCTGATCGACACGCTGCCGGCGCCGTTGCAGGCGGCGGTGGAGCGCCTGCCCACCGAGAGCCTGCTGGAGATCGTGCTGGATCTTGGCCGACCGCCCCAGGCGCGCCTCCCCGGCCGGGCGGCCGACCTGTCCGACGCCGTCGTCAGCCGGGCCGATCTCGAGCAGGTGGCGCGGGCCGTAGGCGCCTTCGGCGCCGACAACCGGGCAGGCATCGAGGGGACGCTGCATCGCATCTCGGCAATCCGCAATCGCCGCGACGAGATCGTCGGCCTCACCTTGCGGGTGGGGCGGGCGGTGTACGGCACCGTGGAGCCGTTGCGCGAGCTGGTGGAGAGCGGCCGCAGCGTGCTGCTGTTGGGCCGCCCGGGGATCGGCAAGACCACCCGTCTGCGGGAAGTGGCGCGCATTCTGGCCGACGAGCTGGGCAAGCGGGTCATCGTGGTGGATACCTCCAACGAGATCGCCGGCGACGGCGACGTGCCCCACCCGGCGGTGGGCAGCGCCCGGCGCATGCAGGTGCCCCACCCCGACCACCAGCACGCGGTGATGATCGAGGCGGTAGAGAATCATATGCCCGAGGTCATCATCGTCGACGAGATCGGCACCGCGGCCGAGACCCTGGCCGCGCGCACCATCGCCGAGCGGGGCGTGCAGCTGATCGGCACCGCCCACGGCACCGCCCTGGTCAACCTGATCCAGAATCCCACCCTGGCGGATCTGGTGGGCGGCGTGCAGACCGTCACCCTGGGCGACGAGGAAGCCCGGCTGCGGGGAACCCAGAAGACCATCAGCGAGCGCCGGGGGCCGCCCACGTTCGACGCCGTGGTGGAGTTGGTGGACCGCGAGGAGCTGATCATCCACCCGGACACCGCCGCCGCCGTCGACCGTATGCTGCGGGGCCAGGCCCCGGGGGGCCGGCGCCATGCACCGGGCGGCGAGGACGCGCCGTTGCCCGAGGGCCGCGAGCGGCCCACAGCGGCGGCGCCATTCTCGGCCACCGGCCATGCCGGCGTGATCAAGATCTACGCTTATGCGCTCAGCCGCGACTCCATCGAGCGGGTGCTGCGCGACCTGCGCCTGACCGCCCGCACGGTGAGCCGCCCGGAGCACGCGGACCTGATCCTGACCCTGAGATCCCGGGCCGGCGACCCCCGCCTCGGGCGCATCGTCGAGCTCACCGGGCTGCCGGTGCACATGGTAAAGAAGAACACCACCGCCCAAATCCGCCGACTACTACAGAATGTGCTGAACGTGGTCTGGGGCGCCGACGAAGTGGACGTGGACGACACCGTGCGCGAAACCGAGGCGGCCATCGAGCGGGTGTTGAGCGACGGCATCGCCATGGAGCTCACGCCGCGGCCCGCCACCCTGCGCAAGCTTCAGCACCGCATCGTCGCCCGCCATCAGCTCATCGCCGAGAGCGTCGGCAGCGAACCGGACCGGCGCCTGATCATTCATCCCCATGGAGCCAGTGCTGTTACATCCGCTTAACACAGCCTGCCTTCGCTCTATTCCTTCAACCCTTCAGTGCGTTGGCCGTGGCACCCGCCGCTTCACCGGGGCCGCTGTCGCATCAGGCTAACAACCCTCGGCCTCCGCCGCCGGCGAGAAACGCCGGCGCGTATGCGTATCCACCGGGTGAGCAAGGTGTTTTCTTCCTCGTGCGCGGCTGGCACGTGCCTTGCTCGGTGGAACCGCGCACGCCCTGCGTGTGGCGGCACCCTGTGCACCGAGGGCTTCCGCAATCGGGGGGCGCACGGCCGGGCCGCACCGCGGCGGCGCGCGTTCGCTAGCGAAGCCACCGCTCCCGAATATCGAAACTTGGAGCGGACGGCAATCGGATCGACCCGCTTCGACGGAAGCGGCCCAACATAGACTAAGGAGTCAAAACAATGAAGAAGTACACCACATCGACGCTGTTGACGGCGTCTGCGATTGCGCTGGTCATGGCGTATGCCACCGGCGCCCAGGCCAATCCGAAGAACAAGTTTGGGGACAACAACAACGCCAACGTGACCTCAACGGCCAGTGCCTTCGCCAACGGCGGTGACGGTGGCGACTCCTTCGCCGGCGACGGCGGCGACGGCGGCGAGGGCGACGCGGCCGCAGGCGGTCCGGGTGGCGCCGGCGGCGCGGCCGGGGCCGGTGGCGCAGGCGGCGCCGCAGGCACGGCGACCGCCAACAGCGAATCGTTCAATTCGGACATCGAGGTGATCTCGTACCAGACCATGGAATCCACTGTCACGGGCGCCCCGATCACGGTGTTCGGGGGCGTCGGCGGCAACGGCGGCGAAGGCGCCTCCGGCGGCGATGGCGACGGCTTCTCGGAGGCGTTGTCGGGCGCCGGCGGTCAGGGTGGTGACGGCGGCGATGGCGGTGACGGCGACGCCAATACCGACAACTCGGTCACCACAGACGCGTTTGGCGGCGAAGGCGCCTCCGGCGGCGAAGGCGGTGACGGCGGCTCCGCTGACGCCACCACCGATACTGAATCAGGGACAACGACCGCCGGCGACAACCAGGCCAACGGCGGCGACGCCAGCGACGGCGCGACCACCAACACGGGCGGCACCGGCGGTGCCTCCGGCGGCAACACGGCGACCGGCAGCAACGCCAACGGCGGGGCCGCGACCGCGACCGGCGGGGCCGGCGGGACCGGCGGCGCCGGTGGGGCGGGCGGTGCAGGTGGCACCGGCGGCGACGGCACCGGCGGCGCAGCGACCGCCACGGGCGGTGCGGGCGGTGCAGGTGGCGCCGGCGGCAACAGCGGCGCAGCCACGGCCGGCGCAGGCACCGGAACCGGCGGCGCGGGCGGTAACGGCGGCGCGGGCGGCACCGGTAACGGTGGAGCCTTGACCACCGGAGCGGCCACAGTGACGGCAGGTGCCGGCACGTTCGGCGGCATCGCCAACATCAACCTGTCCTCGGGACTGTACAACTCCACCGTCGGCGGGGTGTCCATCGCCGCTCACTCCAACGTGAGCATCGGCAACTGAGCGCAACGACCAGACGAATCGAGGAGGAAGCACAATGGACAGGAAACTACGGCCGGTTCTGCTCACTGCGTCGGCGCTCGCACTGCTGCTGGCGGTCGGGGGCGTCCAGGCGAACCCGAAGAATGTCTTCGCCGACGACAGCTCCGCTGAGGCCGATTCGAACGCCGTGGCTGAGGCAAACGGCGGCAACGGCGGCGACGCCGAAGCGGGTGACGGCGGCGACGGTGGCGACGGCGGCGGCGGTGATGCAGCCGCAACCGGCGGCGCCGGCGGCGGCGGCGGTGCTGCGGCAGCCGGCGGAACCGGCGGCATCGGCGGCACCGCGGAAGCCAACAGCGAGGCGTTCAACGAAAGCGTGGAGGTGGTCTCCTACCAGACCATGGTCTCCACGGTGAGCGGCAACCCCATCGAGGTCTTCTCGGGTGAAGGCGGCGATGGCGGAGAAGGTGCCCAAGGCGGCTTCGGCGAGGGTTCATCCGAGGCGCTCTCCGGCGCCGGCGGCAATGCCGGCGCCGGCGGTGAAGGCGGCGACGCCGACGCGAACACCAGCAATGACGTGTCGACGTTCGCCGATGGCGGCGAAGGTGCGGCCGGTGGTGACGGCGGCGACGGTGGTGAGGCCGATGCGGCGTCCGATACCTTCGCCGACGCCACGTCGGCGGACGGCAATCAGGCCAACGGCGGCGACGCCGACTTCAGCGGCGAGGACAACACCGGCGGCAACGGCGGTGACGCCAGCGCCAATGCGGCCACGGGTGGCACAGCCACCGGCGGGGCCGCCACGGCGACCGGTGGTGCCGGTGGCGCCGGCGGTGCCGGCGGCGCGGGCGGCGCCGGGGGTACGGGCGGCAGCGGCACGGGTGCGGTGGCCAGTGCCACCGGCGGTGCCGGCGGTGCCGGCGGTGTAGGCGGCAACAGCGGGGCGGCGACATCCGCCGACAGCAGCGGTACCGGCGGTGCCGGTGGCGTCGGCGGCGTCGGTGCCGATGGCAATGGCGGCGCGTTCGCAACCGCCACAGCCGATGTTGCGGCCGGCGGCGGCACCATGGGTGGCATCGCCAACCTCAACCTGTCCGCGGGGCTGTACAGCTCGACGGTCGGTGGCGTCTCGGTGGCGGCCCATTCCGGGGTCGGTATCGGGAACACGAGCGTGACAGCGCCGTAGTCAGCGAGGCCACGGCATGAGCGGTGCGGGGGTCGGCCGAAGCGGCGCCGGCCCCCGCCATTTGCCAGCGCTTTCGCGCCCGCCGCGCGGGAGCCCACGAGAGAACAAGACCATGCGCCGGGATGCACGTGCCCACGGATTCACAGACGACGTCGCGGCTGAAGGCGATTCCACCATCGCCGACCGCAATGGTGTGCAAGCCAACGCGATCGCACGCCCCCTCATGCTGGCGGTCTGCCTGCTCGGCCCTTTGGCGTCGAGCGGCGCCGGCGCCGAACAGGACATCACGGCGATGCTGGCGGGGGAAGAGATCGTGGACAGCGCCAGCCTCGAGGCCCTGCGCGGACGCGCCGGCGACACCAGCATCACCCTCGAAAGCAATCAGGACCTGCGCTCGACGGTCAACGGCAGTCTGATCCAGGCGGGGTCCATGGTCAGCGGTGCGGTCACCATCGAGGAGCGCGCCATGGACAATTTCAGCGGCGTCGGGCTGTTCAACATCGTCACCGGCAGCAACAACGCCGTGGACGCCGCCATCGGCATCAACTTCAACCTGCAGTAGCACATGAGCTGCGCGCCGGGTCGTATCCGCGGATGTTTGGGAGCGGCCGTGCTCGCGTTCCTGTGCGTCGACGCCGGCGCCGGCGACCTGCGTCTCGACGTGGCCGGAGCCGGCGCGTTCAGCATCCCGGTCGCAAGCCTCTCCGAGGCGCGCTGGCAGACCGTTGTACGCCAGCGTTACGACTTCAGTTGCGGCTCGGCGGCGGTGGCGACCCTGCTCACCTACCACTACGAGTTGCCCACCTCGGAGGAGCAGGTGTTCAATGCCATGTTCCAGGTGGGAGACCAACCCCAGATCCGTACCCACGGGTTCTCGATGCTGGACATGAAGCGCTACCTCGACGGTCTGGGATTGCAGGCCGACGGCTTTCGCATGACGCTGGACAAGCTGGCGGACCTGCGCGTGCCCGCCATCGCCCTGGTCGACACCCAGGGCTACAAGCACTTCGTCGTCGTGCGCGGTATCGAGCCCGACCGCGTGCTGGTCGCCGATCCCGCAGTTGGAACGGTGGCGGTGCCGCGGGCGCTGTTCGAGCAGATCTGGAATGGCATCGTGCTGGCGGCACGCCAGCGCATCGACGTGGCCCGCAGCCATTTCGATTCGGAGCGGGATTGGCAGAGCTGGCCGCGCGCCCCCATCGACCTCGGGCGGCAGAACGCCGGGCTCGGCATTTTCACCATGACCGTGCCGGGGCGCGGCGAGTTGGGGCGCTGACCATGAGCGCCATCGGCACGCGCGTTGCGTCCTGGGGAGTACGGCTGGGCGTGATCCTCGGGTGCGTGCTGCTCGCGCCCCCGGGGGGCGCGGAGCCGTTCCCGCACGACGTGCTCGCGGCCGCGGAGTTGGAGCAGCTGCGGGGCGGGTTTTCGTTGGGCGGTCTGCAGGTGGAATTGGGCGCCAACGTGCGCACCTTCGCCGACGAACGCCTGGTCCTCGAAACGGTGGTGAACATCACCGAGGCCGGACTGCACACGCAGACGGCAGCGTTGGGCCAGGGGGTTGCCCCGGTTTCTCCGGCAGCCCTGGCAAGGCTCAACCTGCAGGGACTCGCGGGCTCGTCGGGGGTCACGTTCGAAGGCGCCGGCGGCGCGACGACGGCGGTCCATCAAGTGACCCGCGAACGCATTCTCGGTGTGTTGCTTACCGAGGCCCACGATCAGAGCCTGCGCCACGAGCTCGACGTGAATGTATCGGTGCGCAACTTCAGCCAATTCCAGGAGGCGGTGCGCGGCGCCCTGCTCAGCAATCGCCTCGGGCGTGCCGCGCCCTGACCCGTGCGCCTTCACATGGCGTGGGGCACCCGCAGCGTCAGCACCACGTCCGGAGCATCCGCGGTCACCCCCAGCTCGAGATTCAGGTTGAGTGAGGTGGCGTCGCTCACCTTGTAGCCGAACCCGAGCAGCAGGGAGCCGATGTGCAGCGACGACGAACGCAGCACCACGTCGTTGACCTCCGTCTCCGAGTCGTCAATGTAATCGTGCTTGTAGCCGATGGTGAATGAGGCGCGCTGGTTGACGGCATAGCCCATGCCGAAGCTGGTGCGCAGCGCATCGCCCGGATCCACCCGCCCGACCCGCTGTTCGCCAAAGGTCTTGTTGACGTCGTCTTCGATGTTCCAGAGATAGCCGACGTTGGCGAAGAATACCGCCGGGTCCGATTGATGGAGAACGGTCAGGCTGGGCTCCAGGGAGTGGAACCCCGACCCGGTCGCAAGCTCGGTCTCGATGCCGTCGGCGTTGCGATCCAAGTCGAACGGGCCTTCACCGGTGGTCGATTTGTAGCGCAGATTGGCCACGTAGTAGGTGTTGGCCGGGCGGCGCCAGCCGAGCTGGTAATGGAGCGCAAGCTCCGCGTCTCCGATCCCCTCGCCGTCCACCGTCCGATCCAGGGCCTCGCCCTCGAGGTTGGGGATGGTGGCCACCTGACGTTCGCGGCGCAGCAGGTAGGGCAGCTTGGCCTCGACCTCCAGTCGCTTGGTGACCCCGAAGCGCAGGGTCAACGACGGAGAGACGATTTCCCGGTCGGTATCCAGGGCCTCCAGGAGCCCGATCTGAAACGCCTCCAGGATCTCCACGCCCACGAACGTGAAGCGGTTCACCTGGGAATTGGACAACTGCAGGGCCGGCTCGACGATCAACTTGCCCTTGGGCGTCAGGACCCCGCCGATCTCTGCGATCGCCGCGACCTCCGGGGGCGCTTCCTCGGTCTTCGGCGGCGCCGTCCCCACCGGTGTCGGTTCCGGGCCGGGCCCGGCCTGGGCCGATTGCGCAGGCGCCGTGGGTTCAACGCTGCCCGCGGCGCGCTCGGCCGCGAGGCGCTCGATAATCACTTCCCCTTCCAGGCGCCGCAGCTGGCCGCGCTGATGCAGCAGCAGGTCCTGCTGCGAGGCAATGGTGCGCCGCTGCGCGTCCAGCGCCGCCTGGTGCTCGGCCAGCTGCCGGGACTGCAGGTCCAGGCGGACGCGCTGCTCGGCAAGTTCCTCCTGCAAAGCGTCGATGCGTCGCTCCACGTCGCCCTCCGCGGCGCCGCATACGGACACCGGAATGGCGCACAGGACCAGGCCCCAGCCCTTCAGGACCGGGTACGGCATTGCTTCTCCCCGGACGCGAGATCGGCAACGGCCAGTGCGGCGCCGTCCCCGGCCCGGCGCGCCCCGGCAGCGGCGCCGGGGATCGGGATGGCGTACTTCTCCATCAGGCGGTAGAGAGTGACCCGCGACACCCCCAACTCCCGGGACGCCATGGACAGATTGTGCCGGCACACGCGCAACGCAGCCTGGATGGCGTCGACGTCGGCCCGAATGCGTGCCTCGCGCAGGGACCCGCGTTGGCGGCGCCGGGCGCGGCGCTCGAGCCCGAGGTCCGCGGGCGTGATCAGGCGCCCTTCGGCCATGACCATCGCGCGGCGCACGCGGTTGATGAGCTCGCGCACGTTGCCGGGCCACGAGTGCTCGACCATGCACTGCAAGGCCTGATCGCTGAAGCCGCGCACCTGGGCGCCGCGTTCAGCGGCAAAACGCGCGAACTGGGCCACGGCCAGGGTCTCGACGTCTTCGAGCCGCTCCCGCAGCGGTGGCACGTGCAGGCGCAGGACGTTGAGCCGGTAGTAGAGGTCCTCGCGGAAACGTCCCTCCTGCACCGCCCGCTCCAGCTCCCGGTTCGTGGCGGCGATGACGCGCGCATCGACGGGGATGCTGCGAGTCCCACCGACGCGGTCGACGGTGCCGTCCTGTAGAAAACGCAACAAGCTAACCTGCTGGTCCAGCGGCAGGTCACCGATCTCGTCCAGGAACAGCGTGCCACCCGCGGCCGCCTCCAGGCGCCCGATCTTGCGTTGATGGGCGCCGGTGAACGCACCCTTTTCGTATCCGAACAGCTCCGCGGCGATCAGGCTCGCCGGTAGGGTGGCGCAATTCACCACCGCGAATGCGCCGCCGGCCCGATTGGACTGCTCGTGTATGGCGCGGGCGGTCAGCTCCTTACCCACCCCCGAGGCGCCGGTGATGAGTACCGGCGCGGACACGTGGGCGACTTTGCGGATCTGGCGCAGCAGCGCCCTCATGGACGCACTGTTTCCGATCATGGCACCGGCCGCCGGGAGGTCGAGGCGCTGCGCCCGAGAGCGGTAGCCCTGGCGCAGAACCGCCAGGCCGTGGGCGTGACCGAGGGCGTGCAGGAGCCGGGGCGGGTGCACCGGCAGGGTGTGGAAGTCGAACAGGCTGCTCGCCGCGAGGCGACAGAACGGCTGCGAGGTCAGGTACTGAGATCCCACCAGAGCCACCCATTCGGGGATGGCGCTGTGCAGAATCAGCTCTTCCAGCGCCCGGCAGGCCCAGAGATCCGGGCCGTGCAGCCGGGCAATGCCGACCAGGGTCGGCCGCTCATCGAGGGCGGCGCGGGCCGCTTCGAGCTGCCCGACTTCTGTGATCTCCCATCCGGCTTCATACACTTGCGGCGGCAGCACCTCGCCACTGCCCAGTGGATTCCATAGCAATGCGTACCTCGCCACGAACCACCTCCCTGATCTTCGCGGGCAACGACGACCGTACTTCGGAACCACGCGCGACCGGCGCGATCCGACCACGTGGGGATCATGACCAGTGCCTGTCGGTTCGATTGCGGGGCTCGGACGAGCGGATCGAGTTGCATTCTTGTTGTTTCCCTTCCCGCCCAAGTGAAGCAGCTATTCCTCGGATGTCCAGAACGGATTCGGCGATTCATCTCCCAGAATTTTCGTGGAAATTCCGCTGCTTCTGAATGGACTGCAAGGTGCGCCGGTAGACGTCCTCCCGCGGGCCGCCGAGCTCCACCGCACGCCGGGCGGCGCGGTCCGCGTCGGCGAGCTCGCCCAGCTCCAACAGGACATGGGCGAGATTGTTGAACGCCGCCGCGGAATCGGGCTGGGCTTCGGTGACAGCGCGGAAGGCTGCGGCCGCAGCGCGCCGTTCGCCCTGACCGTAGAGGGCGTTGCCCAGGCCGAGCCCGGCGGCGAGATCGTCGGGCCAGCGCGCCAGGGCGGCCTGGTAGGCTGCGCGCGAAGCACTCCAGTGTCCGAGTCGCTCCAGGGGCGCGACGGCACGCACGTAGGCGCGCCGCTCAGCCGTCACCGGCAGCTCCGCGGGCGCGAGCACCACCAGCGCCCACCGCTCGCCGCGCTGCCAGGTGCGTTCGAAGGTGGTCATGGGAGTTTCCAGGCGACGGGTGCGTCCTGAGCGCAGCAGCACGGTCTCAGTGTCCAGGTCGTAGCCGATCACCACTGCGTAGTGCCAGGCCGGCGCCCAGAACACCCCCAGGTTCTGCAGCACCACCACCGGGTGTCCGGCAGCCACCTCCCGGAGCAGCGCGCGCAGATCCGGCGCCAGGACGTAGGGCACCAGGGCGCGGCGTCGGCTGGCCGCCAGCAGCTCCATCTGCAGGCTGCCGCGGCGGTCGGGCAGATAGACCTCCGGCAACAGCGCCTCGGGAGTCGCCTCGGCGCCGGCCACCTGCAGCGCGGTGGCCAGCGCCGCCGGTCCGCATTGATAGCGTTCCTGGGGAAAGAACGGCACGGCGTCGAGCTCGACCCGCGGCGGCAGCCCGCCGGCGTCGCGGCGCAACTCCTGCACCTGTGGCGTTGCCGCACACCCGGCCAGCAGGGTGAGGAGCAGCCAGAGCAGCGGCCGCGTCCCGGCAATACGTGGTGTTTCCATAGCCGGATCATGGTAGCGCATGGGCCTGCCGCCACAAGCGAGGCGGCCGTTCAGGCGCGGTTCACGGCACTCGTGGCAGCCTGCATGAAACCGACGCCGCCGGGCGCGGTCGTATACTCAGAGGGAGCCTCGGAGGAACGCACGTGGCGAAGGGTGCAACACTCCTGCTGGCCATCGGTCTGCTGGTCTCGGCGGGCGCGGGTGCGCAGACGGTGTACAAATGGGTGGAGGACGGCGTCACCCATTACGGCGAGACACCGCCCGCCGGCACCGTCCCGGCCGAGCCCGTGACCTTGGCGCCGGCCCCCGCGACCATCCACACGCCGGATTACCGGGCGATCCTGGAACAGGCCGAACGCCTGGAACAGGCGCGCCTTGCCCGGGAACGGCAGCGGGCCCGCGTGCAGGCCGAGCGCCTCGAAGTGGCGCGGCTCGAGGCCCAACGGGCCGAAGCCGAAGCCCGCGAGGCCTGGTGGGAGCGCCACGCGTCCAGGGCACCCGCCATCGTCCTGGGCAGACCATTCGCGCCGCCGTTCAAACCCGGGCACCGGCTCCCGCATCCGCGGTGGAAACCGGGCAAGCACGACGTCGAGCACCGCGCCACCCATGACGCGCCCCTGCACGGCCAGCGACGCAAAAGCGTGCACCCCGCCTATCGCCCCCATGGGAAACACCGCATCCCGCAGACCCATTCCCGCAAGGCCGGCACCTCGGCGCGTATCGGCGTGCGGGTCGATCTGGACTAGGCCTGCGCCGCACAGGGTGTCCGCCTCACCCCCACCCGCCCTTGTGTATTTTCCGGGCCTCGGCTAGCCTGCCCCGGAAACCCCCGTCGGCACCCACCCGTCGCCCGCGTCGTGGCACGCCGCCGGCGACGTCCCACTGCGACCAAGGGCGCGACGCGCATGGAGTTCCGCAATCTCGTGGTGGTGCTCGGAGATCAACTCGATCCGACGAGCAGTGTCTTCACGGGCTTCAATCGCGAACGCGATCGGATCTGGATGGCGGAGGTGGCCGAAGAGGCCACCTACATCCCGGCCCACAAGGCCCGCGTCGGTTTGTATCTCTCCGCCATGCGCCATTTTCGCCAAGCCCTGGAAGCGGCCGGACTGCCGGTCATCTACCGGGCCGTCGGCGAGCACGAACTGCAGGACATGGAGGAAGCCCTGGGTCACGACCTGATCGCCCTGCGCCCGCAGCGGGTGGTGGTGTGCGAGCCGGGGGAGTGGCGGGTGCGCCTGCAAGTCGAGAACGCCGCCCGTCACGCCGCGGTCCCCCTGGAGATCCGCCCGGACCGTCATTTCCTGTGCAGCACCGAGCGCTTCACCCGCTGGGCCGAGGAACGGGAGGAGCTGCGAATCGCCTCGTTCTACCGCCACATGCGCCGCGAGACCGGCATCCTT
>Ga0209347_1003263_pt1 | contig 19402 bp, 12 predicted proteins | sample AutmiccommuBRH23_FD_187382 | JGI IMG/M metagenome (GOLD analysis project Ga0209347, IMG submission 187382) | Deep subsurface microbial communities from Mt. Terri, Switzerland - Autotrophic microbial communities BRH/23 (SPAdes) (version 2) | ecosystem: Environmental > Aquatic > Deep subsurface >...
ACTTCCCCCGATTATTGTCTTATATCTTAATATATTCCATGAATTGAAAAGAGAAATGTACAAGACCATTACATTTCTCTTTTTTATATTCAGTATTTTATTTCTCCTGACTATTTGCCAAAGTATCTCCTCACTAAACCTTCAAAGGCTGCACCGTGTCTTGCTTCGTCCTTGCACATCTCATGCACCGTATCATGGATTGCGTCATAGTTAAGCTGCTTTGCTTTTGTCGCCAGCATTTTCTTTCCGCCGCAGGCGCCATATTCGGCTTCAACTCTCATCTCCAGGTTCTTCCTTGTATCAGAGGCCACAACCTCACCAAGAAGCTCGGCAAATTTCGCAGCGTGTTCTGCTTCCTCAAAAGCTATTCTCTTATATGCTTCAGCTATTTCCGGGAAGCCTTCCCTGTCCGCCTGGCGGCTCATAGCCAGGTACATGCCCACCTCGGTGCATTCTCCCATGAAGTTGGCCTTAAGCCCTTCATAAACCTCGGGGTCTACATCCTTTGCCACGCCTATCCTGTGCTCATCGGCCCAATTAAGCTCTCCCTCTTCCTTCAGTTCGAATTTGGCTTTCGGCGCCTTGCACTGGGGACAGTTCTCCGGTGCTTCCATTCCCTCATGGATATAACCGCATATTGTACATACAAACTTTTTCATTTTTATTTCCTCCTTATATTTAATTATTATTTATTAATAATTATTATTCTCATATATTAATTTACCATATCCAATTAATTTTAGCAAGAGGGTTTTTAAAAAAAATTATTAATGATAAACTATATATTATATGACAATATATTATATAGAGAACGGGTGATTCGTGAAATCGCCCCTACAAGGAGAAGCAAATGGGAAAAACGTTGGTATTAGCCGAGAAGCCCTCTGTCGGACGGGACTTGGCAAAGGTATTGAACTGTAATCAAAACAGTAATGGCTGTCTGATTGGGCAGAAGTATATTGTAACCTGGGCTCTTGGCCACTTGGTTACTTTAGCTGATCCGGAAGCCTATAACAACAAATACAAATCCTGGAACCTGGAAGATCTGCCGATGCTGCCTGATAAAATGGAGCTGGCTGTTATTAAAGAAACCTCGAAGCAATACGGAATTGTACGCGGTCTTATGAAGCAGCAGGATGTGGATGAGCTTGTCATTGCCACCGATGCAGGGCGCGAAGGAGAACTGGTCGCCCGGTGGATTATTGACAAGGCAGGCTTTAGAAAACCAATAAAGCGCTTATGGATATCCTCACAGACAGATAAAGCTATCAAGGATGGCTTTAATCAGTTAAAACCGGGCAGAGACTATGAAAATTTGTACAAAGCTGCTCAGTGCAGAGCTGAAGCCGACTGGCTCATAGGACTTAATGTAACCCGTGCCCTTACATGTAAATATAATGCACAATTGTCGGCAGGCAGGGTTCAGACTCCCACCCTGGCGCTGATCGTACAGCGGGAAAATGAGATTAAAAGCTTTATACCCAAGGATTATTGGACTATTGAAGCTAAAGTCAATGGATTTACACTGCTTTGGAGAGACAAGGGCAGCAACAACACGCAATTGTTTGACAAGGCAAGGGCAGAAGCCATCGTTTCCAAGCTTAACGGGCAGACAGGCCAAATAACGGATATAAAGAAAGAAGCCAAGCTTGAGCCCCACCCTTTGGCTTACGACCTGACTGAGCTGCAGCGGGATGCCAATAAACGATACGGTTATTCTGCCAAGCAAACCCTGTCAATTATGCAGGCTTTATATGAAAGGCACAAGGTGCTGACTTACCCAAGAACAGACTCAAGGCACATTACCACCGATATCGTGCCTACACTGGCGGACAGGCTGAAAAGCATCGCCATAGGGCCTTATGCCCCTATGGCTCAAAGCCTGCTCCGAAGCCGGATAAATACCACCAACCGCCTTGTAGATAACAGCAAGGTCAGCGACCATCATGCAATCATCCCGACTGAACAGCCGGTAAGACTTTCAGCGCTGAGCACTGAAGAGCGCAATATATTCGACCTGGTTGCCAAACGCTTTCTTGCAGTTCTCTGCCCCCCTTTCCAGTATGAGCAGACAACGGTGAAGGTAGAGGCCGCAGGAGAACAGCTTTTCGCCCGTGGCAAAGTGACCAAAGCAATGGGTTGGAAAGCGGTATATGATGATAGAAATAATTCAGACAGTCAGAATGATGATGAGGACAGAGAACAGTCATTACCCCCTATGCAAAAGGGAGATAAACTGCAGCTTCTTTCTGTCAAATCTGTAAATAGAAAAACAAAACCTCCGGCAAGGTATACAGAAGCTACTCTTTTGTCAGCCATGGAGCATCCTGGAAAATTTATCGAGGATGAGTCTTTGAGGGAAGCACTGGACAGAACCAGCGGCTTGGGTACTCCTGCAACAAGGGCTGATATTATAGAAAAGCTGTTTAATACCTTTTATATAGAAAGAAAAGGCAAGGATATTTTCCCGACAGCAAAAGGGATACAGCTTATTGACCTTGCTCCTTCGGAGCTGCGGTCAGCGGAACTGACTGCAAAATGGGAGAAACAGCTTTATGATATAAGCAAGGGAAAGGCCAATGCCGGTGCTTTTATGAATCACATAAGGACTCATGCAGGGAAATTGGTCTCTGCAGTTGTAGCCAGCACCGAGGCATATAAGCACGACAATATGACCCGTACCCGCTGTCCTGAATGCGGCAAGTTCTTGTTGGAGGTCAATGGCAAGAAAGGCAAAATGCTGATCTGTCCGGACCGTGAATGCGGTTACCGCAAGGGTGTGGCACAGCAGTCAAATGCCAGGTGTCCTGAATGCCATAAGCGAATGGAGCTTAAAGGCGAAGGGGAAGGCAGGCTCTTTACCTGCAGCTGCGGTTTCAGAGAAAAGCTCTCCAGCTTTAACAAACGCATGGAGGAAAGAACCGAAAGCAGTGATAAACGGACAGTGCAGCAGTTCATGCAGCAGCAGAAAAAGGAAGAACCGGTAAACAATGCCATGGCTGAAGCATTGACCAAATGGAAAGCAATGCAGGAAAAATAGGGAACGCCATGTATAACTTAGCTGTCATTCTGAACGCAGTGAAGAATCTTAAAGATACATTCGCTTCGCTCAGTATGACAGCTTTTTTACAGCAAAAAGCGGCCATCCTCTTTGGATAGCCGCCCTGATTTTGCATGCGGAACGGTTTAGAACCGTTCCCTACTAGGATTTTAGACCTTTTTCACATATATACTCTTCAAATTTCATCTGAACTGTATCGTATATCTTTCTTTCTTTGAACATAAGGCCGCCCTCAGGAATGCTGAGGTTTGCCTTTTTGTCTGACCTCATGAAGCCTTTGGTGTGCAATACCTGTGAGCCTTCTACGTTGTTCCTGCTGCAGGGAGTATATGAGTCAATACCTCTTGCTGCTGCAGCATATAGTCCGCCATAAGGCTTGACTTCGTTGGCTATTTTTTCATCAGCTCTCTTGACGTTTTCAACAACCACACCCATCTCTGCACCTAACTTTGAAAGTATGTCAAAGGTATTTCTTCCGGTAAATGGTTTAACAGCAGCTGCAAGTCTCTGAAGCTTCCTGTCCGACCTTGTATATGTTCCTTCCGACTCAGCAGCACTGCCTATGGGTATGACAATATTTGCAAGCTTTGCAGTTTCTGTCATGAAAATATCCAGATAGAGTGTAAATTCCAACTTGGCAAGAAGCTCTTTAGTCTTTTCGTCAGCTCCTGCCAAATCTTCACCGATTATAACAGCACCCTTGATTTCCCCTCTTTCGATTCCCGAAAGAAGCTGATCTGCCGGAGTTGCAAAGCCCATATCGATTATTCCCTGAGTATTGGCTTTCGAACGGACTATTATAATACCTCTGTGCGGCTTTCCAACCTTCTCTGTAATAACAGCCGCATCAGCAATGAGTTTAATGCTGTCCTCAGAAACTGTATCCTCATCGACTACGATTATAGCTTTCCTGGCTTCACCATACATTTTTGCTGCTTTTGCAGCATCTGCATCGTCGGAAGCATTCTTCACATATTCAGCTAATGCGTCAAAGCCATTGGCTATCTTGTCCACCTTATCCTTGTCCGCAAACTTCTGATCTATCAGTGACTTAATGAAGCTCTTCAGGAATTCCATATTGTTCTCTGTCTTCAGAGCAACATCCGCATGTTCAGCCAGTCTTGTGTCACAATTGCTGATTGATACCAGTTTAGCTCCCCTTATTGCCGCATCCTTCATATTTATTCCCAGTACAGGATGATTTTCTGCAACATCACCTATTGAAATAATGAGGTCTGTGTTATACAGCTCATCATAGCTGTTAGTGGAAGCATTGCAGCCAAGCACGGCTTTTATCCCGGATTCTTCTTTGACTGACATGGTTCCGGCTATTCCGGTATCCAACTTATCGGCAATTTTCTTTGCAACATATGCCTCTTCATTTGTAAATTTAGGCGATATAAGCATTGCAACACTGTTCTTGCCATACTGCCCTCTTATAAGCTGCAGCTTCTTGGCAGCAAGAGCGATTGCATCGTCAAACTCCGCTTCAACAGTATTGCCGGCTCTCCTTATTACCGGTTTTACCAATCTCTTTTCATCATTAATATGGTAGATGCCGAAACGGCCCTTGGCACATAATGTATCTTCACCTTTTGCCTTATTGGGAAGTGATTTGAATACCAAGCTTCCCTTTGACTGATAAGTCACATTACAACCAACGCCGCAGTAGCTGCATATGGAAGCTGTGTTTTCCAGCTCTACCGGAACCTGTTTCCTGACAGCTTCCTTTTCCATGCATGCACCTGTCGGACAAACGTCAATACAATGCCCGCAGGATATACAGGCACTTTCTTCCAGAGGCAGACCGAACTCAGGAATAACTACCGAATCAAAGCCTCTGTCCAGAAGCCCAAGAGCAGTTACTCCGGTAACTTCTTCACAAGCCCTGAAGCATAGGCCGCAGAGTATGCACTTTTCTGCATTTCTCTTTATGAAAGGATGTGTATCTGCTTCTTCTTTCCTGTGAATCTCACCCTTTAATGCCTTGGTATTAATATCATACTGTCCGATATATTTAACCAGCTTGCACTCAAAATAGTCGTGACAGCCGCATTCCAAGCATCTGGAAGCTTCCTTTACAGCAGCTTCCTCGTCAAAGGTCTCTGAAATTGCTCCGAAGCTCATTCTTCTTGTCTGTGCAGGTAATACCTTAAGATGCTCTCTGTCTTTCTTTTCTCTGTCGGCAAAATCTTCAGGAGTTAAATCCTCCTGCTCAATGTAGCAGGGATTTGCTACAGGTGTTATTTCACCCTTTAAGTAGCCGTCTATTACATGAGCTGCATTTTTACCCTGGGCAATAGCTTCAATAGCTATTTTCGGTCCGGTAACAGCTTCGCCGCCGGCAAAGATTCCCGGCATACTGGTCTCAAAGGTGCTGGCATTGACAGAAATTGTGCCCTTCTTTGTAACCGCCAGCTCTTTTACATTTTCTGCATTTACTTTCTGCCCTATTGCAGAAACTATAAGATCTGCAGAAATTGTAACTTCATCTCCGGGAATAGGCTCAGGGCTTCTTCTTCCGGATTTGTCAGGAGCACCCAGCTTCATCCTCTGACATCTTACAGCCTTTGCCCTTCCATTTTCTTCTATAACTTCTATAGGAGCAACAAGATAAATGAATTCTACTCCTTCTTCTTCCGCTTCTTCTATTTCTATTTCTTCTGCCGGCATTTCAGCCCTGGTTCTTCTGTAAAGAACCTGGACATGCTCAGCACCTAATCTTACTGCTGTTCTGGCAACGTCCATGGCAGTGTTTCCGCCGCCTATGACTATAACCTGCTGACCCAGATTTATAGGCTCTGCAAGGGTAGCTTTTCTTAATAATTCAATGCCGCCCATTACGCCTTCCATATCTTCGCCCTTGCAGCCCATATTCATACTTGCCCAAGCACCTATGGCAATGAATACGGCATCATATGTCTTCTTAAGGTAAGATATTGTAATATCTTCCCCAAGCTTTACGTTGCACTTGATATCTACGCCCATTTTTTCAAGAGTATTTATTTCCGCATCCAAAAGCTCTTTCGGAAGGCGATACTGAGGAATTCCATATCTCAGCATTCCACCCGGATATGGCTTATCTTCGTATAAAACTACCTTATGGCCTTTAGCTGCAAGGAAATATGCACATGAAATTCCGGCAGGTCCCGAGCCTGCAACAGCAACTGTCTTTCCTGTAGGTTCCGACATATCCGGTACATATGTTCCTTTATTGATATCTATATCACCGATGAATCTTTTGATATCTGCAATAGCAACCGGCTCTTCCACATTGCCTCTTCTGCAGGCAGTTTCGCATGGGTGCGGACAAACCCTTCCTATACTTGCCGGCAACGGAATAACGTCCTTGACTAATTTGATAGCTTCATCATACTGTCCATTTGCAACCAATCCCACATATCCCTGGCAATCGGTATGTGCCGGACAGGCAGTTGCGCAAGGCGGACGGCAGTCTCCCTTGTGGTCTGATGATAGTAAAGTAAGTGCCGTCTTTCTGGCAGCAATGGTTCTTTCTGTGTCGGTCTTTATTATCATTCCATTTGTCGCAGGGGTTGAACAGGCTCTTACCAGCTTAGGATTTCCTTCCACTTCTACTACACACATTCCACAAGCCCCATAAGACTTGAGATTCTCATCATAACAAAGGTTTGGAATTTCAATTCCGTTGTCCAATGCTATTTTTAATATTGTACTGCCTTCGCTGGCAGTTAATTCCCTATTATTTATGTTTACTCTGACCAGTGCCATTCTCTCACTTCCTTTACTATTCAACATTTATTGCATTAAACTTGCAAGTGATAACGCAGTTTCCGCATTTAATACATTTTTCCTGATCTATCTCATGAGGCTGCTTCCTCTCACCTGAAATAGCATTTGTCGGACACTTTCTTGCACATGCGGTACAGCCTGTACATTTATCCCCGAGGATACTGTACATTATCAGGCTCTTGCACTGTTTCGCAGGACATTTCTTGTCTTCAATATGAGCTATATATTCATCCTTGAAATATCTGAGGGTTGTAAGGACCGGATTAGGAGCAGTCTGTCCCAGTCCGCACAAGGAACCATCCTTAATGCTGATGCAAAGCTGTTCCAACTCGTCAAGATCTTCCATCCTGCCTTCCCCATGAGTAATTCTCTCAAGAATTTCCAGCATTCTCTTTGTACCAATTCTGCAATATATACATTTTCCGCAGGATTCCTTACAGGTAAAATCAAGAAAAAATCTTGCCATGTCGACCATACATGTAGTTTCATCCATGACGACCATACCACCGGAGCCCATTATTGCTCCTGTCTTGGTAATAGATTCATAGTCAACAGGAGTATCAATCAACGCCTTTGGTATACATCCTCCTGAGGGCCCACCCATCTGAACGGCTTTGAAATCCTTATCATTCTTGATTCCTCCGCCGATTCCGTATATTACGTCCTTTAAAGGCATTCCCATAGGGACCTCAACCAAACCGCCGTTCTTAACTTTTCCGGCAAGGGCAAAAACCTTGGTTCCTTTACTCTTTTCAGTACCGTAAGCACCAAAAGCCGCCCCGCCGTTTCTGATTATCCATGGCACATTTGCATAGGTTTCAACATTGTTTATATTTGTAGGCTTTCCAAAATAACCCGATTGAGCAGGAAATGGAGGCTTAAGCCTTGGCATTCCTCTTTCTCCCTCGAGAGATGCAATAAGGGCAGTTTCTTCACCGCAAACGAAGGCTCCTGCACCCTTTTTGATTTTGATATCAAATTTAAAGCCTGAACCCAATATATTTTCACCGAGATAATTGCCGGCGTGAGCCTGAGCTATTGCTCCTTCAAGCCTTTCTATCGCAAGAGGATATTCTGCCCTGCAGTAAATGTATCCATAGTTTGCGCCTATGGCATATCCCGCAATAATCATACCTTCAAGCAGTCCATGAGGATCCCCCTCAAGCACGCTTCTGTCCATGAATGCACCGGGGTCTCCCTCGTCGGCATTACAAACTACATACTTTTCAGTTCCCTTTGCCTTCCTTGCAGCATCCCATTTGAACCAGGTCGGGAAACCGGCGCCGCCTCTTCCTCTTAAACCGGATTTCTTAATCTCTTCAATTACTTCATCCGGGGTCATACTATTTATAGTCTTATCTAATGCCTTATATCCGTCCTTTGCCAAATAATCCTCAATTTTTTCAGGATTTATTACACCACAGTTCTGCAAAACAACTCTGACCTGTTTTTCCAACTGCTGGAACGGTTCCTTACTGGTTGATGCAATATACTTCTCAATTGGAGTGCCCTTTACGATGTGTTGTTCCACAATCTCATTTGCTATCTCCGGTGTAACATTTACATACGTAAATACTTCACCCTCATCATCAATTACATCCAGCAAAGGCTCATAGAAGCACATCCCTATACATCCTGTTGAAGTTATCTCAATATCCAAGCCCTTTTCTTCAAAACAGTCTGCCAAGGCTTCCCTGACTTTCCTTCCGCCAGCTGCAATACCACAGCTGCCAAGGCCAATTCTTATCTTCAATTGGAGGCACCTCCTTTTTCCTTTTGGTAAATACCTCTAATTACTTCTCTTGCACTATTGGGTGTAAGATTGCCGTATGCTTCCCCATTGATCATCATAACCGGTGCAAGACTGCAGCAGCCAAGACAAGCAACATCCTCCAAGGTAAACATTCCGTCAGAGCTTGTCCCTCCGGGTGTTATTCCCAGCTCGTCACATATGGCTTCGCTTACTTTCTCAGAACCATTTACATGACAGGCAGTTCCCTGACACTGAAGTATTATATACTTTCCTGTGGGGTTCAATCTGAACTGAGAATAGAAGGTTGCTATTCCATATATCTTGGCCTTCTTGTTTCCGGTTTTTTCGGCAATAGCCTTCAAAGCCTCAAGAGGAAGGTATCCGTAAATACCTTGAATATCCTGAAGTATGCTTATAAGGTTAGCACTCTGACCTTCATACTTCATAAAGACAGGCTCCAAAAGTGCCAGGTCAACTTCCTGACTGTTAAAATTTGATTCAAGCTTTTTCTCACAAGAGCATGACATAAGCAGTATTCCCCTCCTAAAAATATAATTTTACAATATTCATATTCTATAATGCTTTGCACTAAATCCTTTACATAGTATTTCAACGTGCAAAGCATTATAGAATATGCCATAAATCACATTTATTGAACATAGTCTTTCCCCTGTGATTTAGCAAAAAAAAATCATACATACTTATTTTATCATTTTATTCACCTTAATGCATGTTATTTAATAAACTTTTTAATTCTTATATATCTATAAACTCCATTTTTTCATCATTATGAAATTCCATTTTGAACAAGTTAAGCCTTTGATTATCCCAATTTGCATCATAAATGGCAAATATAAGGATATTCATATTTCCACATTTTCTTGTCATGAAGGAAAGAAAGTCAATGGTGTCATCGTCAAGAAAGTGAAGGTTGTATATAATGAAAATCATCTTCATTCCTTCAGTCTTATGAAAAGCATCACATAAAGATTGGAATAATACATATTTTTCAAGAGGATATGTATTTTTTATTCTATTGATTTCCAGGGCAACAGAGTCAATATCACACTCTACCCTTTTACTTGCAATATCCAGATATCCGTCTGCTATTTCATATAATCCTTCGTAGGGGACTCTTTTTCCCGGAAGCTTGGTGATTTCTGCTGTTGTTGACATATTATCAAGTTTAATTTCTTTAAGCAGTGTGCTTATTTCCTGTATTGTTGATGTTGATTCAGTCACAAAAATTTTCATGTGAAAGCCATCTTTATATAAGGTGATAAGCTGCCTCGGTTCACTTTTTACCAAACCCTCATGCTCTTGTGGCGGTACAATTTCTTTTTCTATCCGGATTTGCTGATAGAGTGCATGAATATCCTTCATCGGACTGATATTCAGCTCCTCCCGAAGTATCTTTTTCAATTTATGATATGTTTCAATGGCAGTAGCTCTGTATCCGGATATATTATACAGGTTTATCAGGCGGTAATATATATCTTCATGGAGGGGGTCGATTTTTATAAGTTTGTTCAATGGGGAAATTGCCTTATCATAAAGTCCCAGCTTTTCATATTCCTTTGATAAACTGACTTGCACTTCAAAATATAACCGCTGAAGCTCTTCTCTTTCAAAAAAAACCCAGTCATTGAACGCAGGTGCGTCTTTTATATAAAACTCATTTAAAAAAATACCCCCATACAGCTTTGAAGCTTCCTCCATGAAGGTTATCCTTGTATTGGAGTCCAAGCTGCTTTCTCTGGACCGGCTGTGCAGCTTTCTAAACTGCAGCACATCCATGGAATCCAGCTTGTCTTCAATAAATTTGATGGTATTTTTACTTGAGTTAGTTACATATACCTGGCTATGTCCATCGGACTCCAAATTCTTTCTTATGATCCAGAGTGTATACCTTAAACTGTTGTTAGCCGAATACACCCGACTGTTCCCCCAGAACATTTCCGCCAGCTGCTCTCTATAATGCGTCTTCCTCGGGTTCATCATAAGATAGCATAATAAGCCGCATGCCTTTTGCGATAATGAAGAAGTAATAGATTCTTCATTATATATAAAATCCAATTGCCCTAAAAATTTTGCTTTCAGACTCATAAGCTCTCTCCAATATGTTTCGCACTAAATCCTTTACATTCTTCTTTGTGCGATTTATATATATGTGCATCATACAATATCCGGCCATTCTTGATTGTATATACAACCTTAATATCCTTTATGGAATCTGTTCTGACCTGCAGCGGGTTATTATCCAATACGACCATGTCAGCCAGTTTATTTTTCTCTATGGTGCCTTTACTATTCTCTTCAAAAACACCTATTGCTGCATTCACTGTATACATTTTAAGTGCTTCAAAGGGCGTTGCTCTGGACGCTGCGTTAGGATGGTTTACAGCAGCATGGATACCCAGAATGGGGTCAATAGGCATAACATCACTATCCGACCCTCCGGCAACAACTATACCCGAATCCAGTATTTTTCTGAAGGGATTTGTTTGCAGCGCTCTTTCCTTGCCAAGTCTGACCTCATACATCCCCTCAGGCTCTCTGAAGAAGTACTCATAGGTAGGCTGCATGGATAATACTATGCCAAGTCTTTTAGCCCGCTCAATCTGACTTGCGGTAGGCAGCTCAAAGTGTTCTATTCTGTGTCTGTGATCATTCCTTGGATTTTTTATCAGCGCATTTTCATAGGCATCTAAAAGTCGGTTTATAGCTCTCCCACCAACTGCATGAATAGCTATCTGCAAATCTCTTTCATGGGCCTCCAGTACAAATGCCTCGATTTCCTCCTGTGTAAAATACATTGTACCGGTATTCCCGGGAGAATCGCTGTATGGCTCATACAGTGCCGCATTTCTTGAACGGAAGGAACCATCCAGGAAAATATCACCGCCGAATCTTGGAAGGTTATATGCCAGGACCTTGTTGATATCCGTCGTTTGGTAGAAAACGATTATATCAATCGGCAATTTTGATTTTTCCCCAAGGAGGAATTCCGCATGCCTGTCATGAAACAAGGTCCCCCCTTCCATTGCGACCAAAGAAGTAACACCCTTGCGAATCACTTTTTTCATAGTAATCTGAAGTCCCTGGGACTGTGTTTCATCAGATATCATTTCATACATTTTTTTTCTTGCGATAGTGCTTGCATGATGATATATTCTTCCTGTGGAAAAGCCCTTGGAATCTTTCTCAATACTGTTAACAGTAAAGGGAAGGTTGATTTTATGCAAAGCATAGGAATTGACTGTTACAGTATGAAATTCTATGCTGCTTATAAAAACCGGCTGATTCGGTGCAACTTTATCAATGTCATTTTTTGTTGGAAGTATTCTATTATCCAGCTGAAACTCATCCAGTCTTATACCCGGTATCACCTCCTGAGGCAATGATTTATCCCGCCTCTCCTTTATCAAATCCAGTATATCATCAACGGATCTTGCCTCTTCGAAATTGATTGCCAGCTCATTTATACAAGTCGGCATAAGATGCACATGGGAATCAATAAATCCGGGTACTACTGTTTTTCCATCCAGGTCAATAATTTCTGTGTTGTCCGAAATATATTCTTTTATATCCTGATTACTGCAGACAGCAAGTATTTTACCGGCTCTGACTGCTACAGCTTCCTGTACGGACTTATTCTCATCCATTTTAACAATCACACCATTATAGAGAACCAAATCTGCGCTCAAAAAAATTACCCCCGTCAATCATATTGCCTTGTATTTTACTGCTTTATACTTATATTGTCTATATTCTACATGAATAATTTGTATCCTTTTTATATTCATCAAAAACTGTAAACAAACGGAAATAATACGATTTGCAAACTGTACAATAACATTTATTTAATATAATGAATAAAAGAATATTCAGAAATTTCAAATATCGTAGTCGGAGGTGCTTCACATAATGAATGTCTTAATGGACAATTCCGAAAAAAAAATCAAGAACATCCTGATAGATTTGGTTTCCGTGCAAAGCGACACAGGAACACCGCTTGAGAAAGATATTGAAAAATATCTCTATGGCCGGTTACAAAAATTAGATTATTTTCAGAGCAATAAAAACAACTTGGGGTGCTATCCTCTTAAGAATGACTCATTGGAACGTTCCGTCGTCTGGGGCCTTGTAAAGGGGGAAGGTAAAAAAACGGTTATTCTTCTTAGCCATCATGATGCTGTAGATTCTTATGATTATCAGACTCTGAGAAAATATGCCTATCAGCCTGATCTATTGGAAGAAAAGCTCCAAAACGTTGAATTGGCAAAGGAGGTGAAAAATGATCTAGAAAGCGGAGAATGGATATTTGCAAGAGGTGCTGCGGACATGAAGGCGGGTATTGCCGTTCAACTGACACTTGTTGAACAATTTTCCAGGCAGCAAAAGCTTAAGGGTAATATTCTTTTTGTGTCGGTTCCGGATGAAGAGTCCTTATCCTTGGGAATGAGAAACAGTATAGAATTGCTGGAAAAAATTAAAAATGAATTTGATTTGGAATATACTATTCTGATTAATTCAGAACCGCACCAGAAAACTGAGAATAATGCAGGGGTGTTTTACACAGGCTCTGTGGGAAAATTAATGCCTGTTGTGTATGTCAGGGGTAAGAAAACACATATCGGTGATATTTTCCAGGGATTTAACCCGGTCCTCTTATTATCGCAGATTGTAGGTGCAACAGAGTTGAATTCAGACTTTTCAGATGTTGTAGATGACGAAGTATCACCACCTCCTTCCTGGAGCTTTTTCAGAGATGAAAAAAAATGCTATGATGCCTCTATCCCTGAAGCTGCAGGCGGATATTTCAGTATATTAACCCTTAAGCGGACACCAAAGCTAATACTGGACCAGTTGCTGGAGATTTCCGAGCAAGCCTTTGAAAAAGTCATATATCACATGAATAGAAGCTACAGCAATTATCTGTGCAAGAGAAATGAAACCGGACACAAGCTGCCATGGAAAACCAATGTCAAAGCTTTTTCCCAGATATATGATGAGGCAATTGCCCAATCCGGAGATAAATTTCTTGAAGATTATCAATTAACTATTGATAGATTAAAAATGGACATAAAGAATAACATCATCAGTATACCGGAAAGCAATCTGGCTATAATCGGTAAAACATTGGAGTATATTGCGGATAAAACACCAATGGTAGTCATAGCGTTTTCTCCTCCCTATTACCCCCATGTGTCAATTAAAAGTATTAATAACCCGGATAATAGCATATCCGATGTTGACAAAGCCGTAGCCCGCATTGCAGAACAGGAATGCAATGAAGTCTATACCAGAAGGAACTATTTTATGGGCCTTTCTGATATGAGCTATACTTCCTTGAATGAGAGCGAAGAAATAATACCGCAAATAAAATCCAACATGCCTCTTTGGGGAAATATGTATGACATTCCCTTTGAAGCAATAAAAAGGTCAGCCATTCCAAGTATAAATATAGGCCCCTGTGGAAAAGACCTGCATAAATTTACAGAAAGAGTTTTGGAGAAGGATGTGATAAGACAGACTCCAAAATTGATAAAAGGTGTCATTAATCATGTATTGGCAAATGATTAATGCTTGCTTTCAAATTCATGGTTATTTTAGGTAAAATATTAAATGAGAAGGAGATGTAAATATGCAACAATCAATAGTGGATTTTATCAATACTGCTACAGGTTTGTTATGGGGACCGGCAATGCTGGTTTTGCTGGTTGGCGGTGGGTTATTTATCTCTTTTCGTATTGGCTTTATTCAGGTACGTCATTTTGGATACATGTTTTCTCAGACTGTAGGTTCATTGTTTAAAAAGAAGGCTGATCAGGGCAAGGGCACCATTACCGCTTTTCAAGCGGTTACTGCAGAGCTTGCATCCACTGTAGGAGCATCAAATATTGTAGGTGTGCCTGTGGCAATTTTCTTCGGGGGTCCCGGTGCGGTATTCTGGATGTGGATGACAGCCCTCGTGGGCATGGCAACAAAGTTTGCCGAGGTAGTATTAGGTATAATGTATAGGGAAAAAAATGCAAAAGGTGAATATGTCGGCGGCCCGATGTATTACCTGAAGAATGGTTTGAAGTCTCCTCTGCTGGGAACTACTTACTCTTTCCTTTTTATGCTCACAATTGTATCAGGTATTATGGTCCAGGCCAATTCTGCCGCCGGTTCAGCAGTTACAATGGGAATGAATCCGACTGTTTCAGGCATTATTATTACGGTTTTAGTAGGTTTGATTGTTGTCGGCGGCGTTTCCAGAATAGGTAAGGTTTCAGAAAAGTTTGTGCCCTTTATGTCTGGATTCTATATATTAGGCTGCCTCATAATTATTTTCAACAATCTGGGTGCCGTTCCATCAGTATTTACTATGATTATTAAGGATGCATTTACAGGACATGCGGCCATAGGAGGCTTCACCGGCAGTACAATAGCAATGGCATTGAGATGGGGAACTGCCAGAGGTGCATATTCCAATGAAGCAGGTATGGGAAGTGCTCCAATTGCTCATTCAGCTGCACAAACGGATCATCCTGTCAGGCAGGGCTTATGGGGTATGTTCAGTGTATTTATGGATACAGTTGTCATCTGCTCAATGACGGCATTTGTTATATTAACCACCGGTATATGGCAGCAGCAGGGATTGGAAGCATCCTCCATGACAACAGTTGCATTTGCAAATTTCTACGGCCCTGTCGGAGGATTTATCGTTAGTTTTTCTGTAATGCTATTTGTTGTCTCCACCATATATGTAATCCTGTTCTATGGGGAAAAGCTTGCTGAATACCTGTTCGGGTATAAGTTTTCACTATTCATGAGATATGTATACCTTGCAGCATGCTTTGTCGGTGCAGTCGGCGGCATGAAATTCCTGTGGATATTCCTGGATTTCCTGTTTGGCTTATCAGTTATCCCTAATATGATCGGACTACTAGGATTATCCGGTGTTGTTGCTTTAAAGACAAAGGAATTTTTCACTACTGAAGAATTCTACTTGCGGGATATTGCAAAAAAAAATGCTGATCTGAACACTTGAATAAATGTTTTCGTATAAATATAAAGGCTTTGATGCTGTCGGTGTCAAAGCCTTTATATTTCATAGCACCGGAACTCTTCAGAAAGAACTGCATCGGGAAATATCGATGCAGCTTCCTCAAGATACTTTCTGCTATCCTCCTCAAACCAGAAATGCGTTAAAAGCAGCTTTTTTACATCTGCCTTTTTTGCTGCTTCCGCCGCTTCTCTTGCAGTAAGGTGAGGCACCTTTGAAAAATCTTTCATGTATTCCAGGGAAGAAGCTTCACAAATAAACAGATCGGAATTCTGAGCCATTGGAACTATATTCTTGTTGGGCATTGTGTCTCCTGTATAGGACAGTACCTTCCCTCCGCTTTCTATTCTCATTCCGTAGCTTTCCACAGTGTGCTTCATTTTGAAGAATCTAAATTTCAAATTCTTGATAATGACCTCCATACCACCAGAAACCGTTGACAGTTTAAAAGCATTTTTATATGTCAGGCTTTTATATTCAGCTCTTGGTGTTCCGGGTGCATATACTTCAATAGCCCTATTCATCGTGCCGTAGGCTCGTTTTGTTTCCACGGCATATTTCAATACATGCATATCCGAGGTGTGGTCTCTGTGCAAATGCGACAGTACTATTGCATCCAGGTCTTCAATTCTGCAGTATTTCTGCAGTCTGCTCATAACGCCGTTTCCACAGTCGATCAATATATTTACATTCCCCTGCTGCAGCAGGTACCCCGAACAGGCTCCCCCTGCGCCGGGAAAGGTCCCGTAATTTCCAAGCACCGTAAGCTTCATATGTCCTCCTTTGGCGTAACAATTGCAAAAGAAACCCTGCACTCCGGTGCAATTATCCGTATACCACTTCCGGTCTTTTCCCATACAGGCTCTAAAAAGCCCTTTTCTATTGAGTACAGCCTTAGCTCTGCTGCACTGTACTGCAGCTCAAAATACCCGCCTTTACCCTCATTGTTGCCGATGATATAAAGCTCTTCACCGCTATTGCCTTTCCATCCGGTAACCTTTATCCCGCCGGAAATAAATGCTATACCCTCTTCATCCATGAAACGGCAGCCGGTCACGTATGGATTGATCTGCTTCCTGAATTCTATGGCCTTCTTCAGGTATTCCAGAAGCTCTTCATCTCCCTCATGAAACTTTACGACGGGATTTGCCCACAATACAGACCCCAGTGTCAGCGCCCTTTCAACATCCTTATAATATTTAGCCTTTCTGAATTCCACATCGTCAGTAATCTTGGGATTTATCATATTTACCTGCACATACTCGGGGAAGGTGTACTTAAAAAGATTGAAGTATTCATCGCGTATTTCGCCGTTCCAGGTCAGGCTCCCCCACACATAGCTTCCGTATATGTCCCCGCAGTTTTCTATCATAAGGAAGGTATCGGAATTCAGTTCATACAACCTGTCTTTCAAAGTTTTAAGCACATTAAGGTATCCTTTGTTGAAAAGGCCTATATCTTCATGGGAATGGCTGCTGTCATAGCAAGGATAGGGTTCCGCAGAGCCCAGCTGATCAAGGTACATTCCTTTTGCGTTATAGCTTTTTGCCATCCAGCAGGCTGTATCTATTATCATCTTCTGCCATTCCTTATTGCCGGGACAGGAAACGGTAAATTTATATTCACCATACTGTTCATTTATCATATTTCCGTCGTTGAGCTTGATTGCCAGGCGCTTCCCCAGAGTATCAAAATAATCCGAATTTATGTCAAAGATTCTGGCATTTATATAAAAAGTAGGCACCCCGCCCTTGCTGTTTATATACTCCACTCCCCTGTACAAATCCATGGATGTACCCAGCTCCAGATCAGGATAGTATTCCGGATAGTTCTGGTCAAACCCCTGCCTGTTCCAGCCTGCCATGAAAAAGTGGTTTATCCCATAGCTTTTCGCTTTATCAAAGAGTTCGGGTATGTCTTCAAATCTGTAGTATATCTGGCCTTCCCGCCTGAATTTGTACATGTTCATCAGCGTATATTCATTATCCATATATTTGGGGTTCTCAGGCATTTTTATATGTTGATCGATCCAGTTTCTATATTCCTTCGCTCCCCAATGCCAATCCTTACAGTTTACCGATACTATATAGGGCTTTGAATTCCAACTGTCATTTTGTTTGATCCTGTGATACTTTCTAATGGCGAAACCCATCCATGGGCTCTTTCCCGGTCCCATTGTCTCCACTCTGAGCCCTGTCAGGTAAAAATCATCATCATATGAGCTTATGTAGAATCCGTTTTCCCTGTCAAAGTAATACATCCACATCATTGAAGCAAGGCCGCAGTAGTTAATCTCCCTGTAATAAACCTCTCCGTCCTTTTTTGTACCGGCTCTCCACAGCTCAGTAAAACAGGGCTGTAAATATTCTTCCACCGGGTTTTGCGTTCTTTCTCCTCCATGATGAGGATAAACAATAACATCATCTTCGTGGGTCTTGCCAAGACTTATCCCCCTGAGCCTGGGATACAGGACTTCTACTATTTCAACCTCACTATTGTTACTGATATCTATTCCCCACTTTATTCTATCATCTGCATCCTCCAGCGATAATACAGCATCTGCACTTATACCGTTTACTTCGAAGCCTATTTTCATGTACTGCATATGCCCCTTCCGGTGAAGCTCAAGCCCCAGGACATTTTCAGGAACCAGCCTGACCAGGTTATTACCGCTGTCCAGACAGGTAAGAGAAAATATCTCAGCAGTATTTTCAGATTTTATATACTCGTCACCGGATATTTTGTTTCTTAGTGAAGTGACTGAAAGGGTGTCTGTATCAAAGGATATTGAAAGCATGTTGTTTTCCATGGTTTTTATCATATATGCCGCCTCCAGTTAATATCCGTATTTCTCATATTCGGCCCATGCCTTGTTATTTATCTGAGATGCCCCGGGCATATGATTGTTCAGATAAACATGAGGTGCTTTGCCCGCCTTAAGCATAAGCTCAATAACCTCAGACTGTACTGCCCACATTATATATGAAGCTGCAATTCCCGATGAGGGACATATGCCCATTTCAAGCTCTTCCACGGGTACTAAAGTATCGCTTACATTACTGCAGTTGTCAAGTACTATGTCGCATACCTCATAAAGCCTCTTCCCGGAAGAGTGGGCCGATTTCAATGCTCCGGAGTATTCCACCGAGGTCAATGCTATGGTTGCAATACCTTTCTCCCGCGCTTTTATTGCCAGTTCTACCGGAAGTATGTTTTTGCCGGACACTGATCCGATCATGAGTACGTCCCCGGGCTCCATATTTGCTTTTCCGATTATAAACTCGGGAAGCCCTGCTATTCCGTCAAGATATACATTGGTCTTTTCTGTGTTTATTCTATTCCTTGTTGGATTTCTCACCTCCACTTCCACATATACCGGACGTACTGCCATCAGCCCCCCTGTCCTTCCTACAGCCTCATGCATAAGCATATGCCCTGTGTCATAAAGGTGCCATATCCCGCCGCTTGTGAGAGATCCGGCAATAACTTCCGCACTTTTTTTTATTGCTTCCATTTGTGTATTCTCTATCTTTTCCAATAGCGTTTTCATATTTTCAAAATATTTATTGCATAACATACATTTCAACTCCTTCATATGAAGTTCTGAGATTTTCTTTTAGTATGTCCGTCAGCTCAATTCCGCTTTTTATATAAGACAGTATAAGACTTCCTACCCCTGGATTGAATTGAGGTTTAACTACTTTTATATTCTTATATTTTGCATTTACCATGTTTGTAAGTGGAGCAAGCATATAATCTCCAA
>Ga0209347_1003265_pt1 | contig 19390 bp, 12 predicted proteins | sample AutmiccommuBRH23_FD_187382 | JGI IMG/M metagenome (GOLD analysis project Ga0209347, IMG submission 187382) | Deep subsurface microbial communities from Mt. Terri, Switzerland - Autotrophic microbial communities BRH/23 (SPAdes) (version 2) | ecosystem: Environmental > Aquatic > Deep subsurface >...
GCAGGAAGCGCATCGATCGCGATGCGCTTCCTGCGTCAGCACATCCTATATAATGGCCAATTTACTTTTCGCAAAAACACCGCTCGGCCGGGTCGGGAGCTTTTTACGTTGCCATCACGGCTGGATGGCATAACTCCACGTCTCGGTCAACACTTCTTCGCCATCCTTGAGAAACGCCCGCAGCTCAAGGGCGGGGGCGCGGCCTTCAAGGACATTGTCCAACAGCTCCTCATTTTCCAATCCCACTTGAAAGACGAGGCGCCACCCCCTGGTGTGCTTGTTCCCGAGCACCTGCTGTTCCATCAGCTTCACCCGGGGATCGACCGTCACGACGGCGGTCAGATTGCGATCCGGGGGAATCGTTTCCAGGCTCCCGCCTTCAAAATCGATGACAAATTTTTTCACCAGACTGGTTTTGACGTCGGAAGTCCGGGTGGCGACCACCCGACCGGCGTTAACCTGCTGGGTATCCTCCAGGTACGACCACCGCATGGTGTAATCGAAGGAGAGCGGCGTTTTCGGCTCAGGCGGATGGGCCGGTACCCACATGGCCACGATATTGTCGTCAAATTCCTGGAATGAGGGAATCTGCAGCAATTCCACCGCCCCTTCTCCCCATGGGTTCACCGGCGTGATCCAGAGGCTGGGCCGCCGTTCGGAGTCGGCTTCCAGATCCTGATAGTTGTTGAAATCCCGGTCCCGCTGCAACAGGCCGAACCCTCCGGGATTTTTCATGGAAAACCAGTTGCTGGTAATCACCTCGGGGTTCTTCAAGGGGCGCCAGATCCGCTCCCCGGAATCGAGCGCCAGCAGCAGGCCGTCCGAGTCGTGGATTTCCGGGCGAAAATCGCTGAACGCCCGCGACGGGGTATTCTCACCGAAACAGAACATGCTCGTGAGCGGCGCGATTCCAAGTTTCTCCATTTTTTTCCGCGGAAAGACCGTGCTTTTGACGTCCACCCGGGTTTCCTTGCCGGGATGCACGATGAACTGGTAGGCGCCGGTCACGCTCGGACCGTCCATGAGCGCATAAATCGTTATTGCCTTGGCGTCGGGGAGCGGCTTTACCAGCCAGAATTCCTTGAAACAGGGGAATTCCTCTCCGGCCGGCATACAGGTGTTGATCGCAATCCCCCGGGCCGAAAGGCCATAATTCGACTCCTGGGCCACGGCGCGGAAGTAACTGGCGCCGAGAAAAACAATCACTTCATCCAGGTAGGCGGCGTTATTGATCGGATGATGGAGCCGGAAACCGGCGAACCCCAGATCACCGGGGATTTTATCCTTCAGGGGAACGGCATCTTTTTCATACTCGAACAGATCCGTTGAAAACGGCACTTCTTTTACGCCTTTGGGCGTAACCACGTTGATGACGACCTTGCGCGGGTAAAACAGGCCCGGATGGAAAAATTGCATTTGAAACGGAAGATTCTCATCTTTCCAGAGCGCTTTCGCGGGTTTGAAACGGATATCCCGCCAGGCGTCGTAATTGATTTTGCCCAGAAATTCCGGAATCATCCGTTCCCTGGGGTCATACGGCTTTTCGACAAGCCTTTGGGCCTTTTCCTTCACCTGTTCATAGGTGAATTCCCTGGCAAAAGAGGTGTCCGCACGGGCAAGGAGAAAGAGATGGACAAGCGCAAAAAAGCAGATTCCCATGAGAATCGCCGCCGTTTTCCCTTTTCCCCCGATGCGGGATTGATACAAAAATCCGGTTTCCTTTCTGAAGTCCTGCCGCATGCAAAAACCTCCATTATCAAATACTGTTGCCACGCCTCGGCGGTCAGGATCGCTGACGCGTCGACAAAGAATAGAAACGGCCCTGTACGGGAAAAACACAGTCATTGAAACTGATCCTTTTTATACCCGCCGGAGGCGCATTATAATCCAACCGGACCTCCCCGGGCAATTTTCCTGTCCATCAATGTTTGAAAAGATTGACAACTATATTGTGCCTTTTCTATTCAAAACCAACCATCCATTTTTCCGCCTACAATCTTTCTTGGTGTATTAACAAGATTGCTCGCTGCATGCATAATAGGCAGTCATTACTACTCGTTGGCACATTCAACGAAACCGACTTATAGCGAGGCATTATGTTAATTTATTTCATCATGATATTAGCGCTTCCGATTCCGGGTTATGTCTTCTAAGATTATTTTCTACGGCTTTGCGTGACGTATTTGCATAGCAGTACGCGCATAAATGGTGGCAGGTATCGTACCCACCAATATCTTTGCTGACAATGCAACCGCATTCTCTGCGCTGACCTTTATCTTTCAAATATGGCTTAGATGTATCGCCAAATAGACTGGGTTCGTATCCTAGGAAATCCATGAGGGCCTTATCACGTTTAAAAAGTTCAATCATAAGGTTATCATCGATGCACCTGCCGGGTTTAATCCCAAAGCTTTCAAGGTTAATAGCTTCTGCGCACGTGAAGATCTTTAAATTCCATTCCCGATTGAGTACACTCAGTCGCTGGGCCAATTCAGTCATTTGCGCTGGGGTAAACTCGCGGTAAGATACCTGCTGCCTTGACAGATTGTTCTGTACTTTCTTGTAAATGTTTATATCTGCGAAACTTATTACAAGCTTCTCCGTGTGCTCGCACAAAATGCCAGCTAGAAGAGAAATACGGTCGATCAGGACATCAATTGTCAGAGATTCGGTAAGGATGAGAGGATCAAAACGCCAGATCATGCGTTTCTTGCCAACTATCGCCGCCAAGTTCTTGAAAGTTTCGACTCGTTGTCGGAGCGGCGCGACATTGGGTTCAAGATTTTCCTTTTCGTAGTCGTTCAGGGTGAATTGGAAATAGTAGTTGATCCCTTTAGCATCGATCTCAGGCAGGTAGCGGATCAGCGGTTTGGGATCTTTACTCCAGAAGACGATTACACGGGTATTCCGGAAGGAAACATACTGGACCTGGTTCGCATTAAATGGATTGGTCCATCGCATGTAGCCCATTTTCAAACGATTGTTGAACCATGTGGGGAAAAAGGCCGGGATATCTGTGGCGCGACTGGCGGAAATAATGACTGGGCAGATAGCGTTGACCCGAACGCCATTAGCCAACGTGATCTCTTTTCGCTCCCAACCTCGGAACGTCATTTATTAATTTTCTCCTGTAAAAAATCCAGTGTAGCCACACGGCAGTGTACCAGATTCTTCTCCACGCCGCCCATTGAAACATGCTTCGTTCTGACGAGCTGCATTAATGCGGTAAGCTCTAAGATCAGTAAATGTGGCAGTAATGGAATGTGCGAATGCATCAGGCGCAAGGACACGGTAAGCGATTTTCGTTAAGTCATTGGAAGTCAATCGATGTCTAACCTGGAAATGGCGCTGCGTATAACAATTGCCATAACATGTCCCAGACCTTCTCCCGCAAGGCAATGGCAGAATGGTGCGAGTTTCAGTATTAGGTGCGGCGTCATGCTCGTTTGCCTCTCTATTTAACGTAAAAGTAAAGTACTCGAACAAATTATTATTAGCTGTGACGTCGGCAACTACATACAGCCCATAAGGACTCAGCATGCGTGAAGCGATGTTAAGGGTATTGCGTATAAGTCCTTGGGCCGATGCGAAATTACTATTATAGAATTCACATAGAAACTTCCAGCACGTAATGAGATCATATTCATAATTTTCAGAATCAGCTATCGAAGCTAAAACCGGAACGTATCCTTCTATGTCGAAAGGAAACTGTACGGTGCGCATTTCATAAGCTATTTCAAAAGGCAATTGTTCCCGCAGAGAGGCCAAAATTTCAATCTGTTTTGCCAGGGCGTCTTGGTTAGTGTCAAGAGACGTAATTTTGACAACAGCCTCACATTCACCCCAATCTCTGAGCGCCAGCAATATCCCCACGACTGCGGCACCCGTGCCTGAGCCTATGTCCAAGAGACGGATGACATCCTTCTGTCGCAACGCAGACTGAATAATCGGGACAGAAAATAGTTCTGTAAAAATGTTCCAACTTTCAATGACTGTCCTCGGGAAGTATGTCCCAAGATAGATGCGATTCTGGGAAGAGTCAGCATCGAAATTGAAACGAGCATTTTGGCGTTGTTGGTTATACTCAGCCCCCATTTGATCAAGCTTATCAAGCAAAAAATCTGGCAGTTGGAGAATAGCTTGAAATGGTTGTAAAGCCTCCCCGGTGAGTTCCTCTGATTGTCTTGTGATCAGGCAATCGGGGACAAGCGCACATGCTTGAGCGTGATGCGCCTCGATAATTTGAGATCTAATTGTTCTGAGTATCAACGGGAACCCGTCTAAATCAGCGTTCAGTAACGTCTGGATATTCGAAAGGATTGGATAACGTTGCTGCGCTGAAGGATTGCTGAAGCATGATGTGATTCCCCGACTAATATCGATGTTGGCTGTAAGTGCATCTATGGCATATTCACTCAGCAGGTCCTCACATAGGCCGCGACCTATCTCTGCGCTGCTATTCCAAGCTTCTTGCAACAACGTGAGAATGCGATCAAAACGATCCAAATAATCAGTCGCCGTATTCTGTATATTTTTGTATTCGAAAATGGCTTCGCCTTGTTGGCGCAAAGGGCCGGCTGGAAGCAATTTTGCTACCTCCAAAACGGCAGTATAAAGTTGGGCTCTTTCAAAGAGAGAAAGAAAAAAAATCAGGAGCGCCACAACTGTCGCGGGGGGCTCATTGCCGGCCCAGATGGCACGTCCTGCAGCTGAACTGGTGAACTCCAGAAAGGCATTTTCATAATCAAGATAGCGGCGTCCTTCCTGAAGTTGGCGTCGGGTGAAACCATAGAAGATGGGGCGAATCTCATGCAGGTTAGCAAGGAGAAAATCATCGCATTCCGCGAGAGATTGGCATCGGGCCATTTCGATTCGAAGTTCCTGAAGGGTCATTTAGTATTTCCCTTAAAATCTTCTTCAAGCGCGACTTCCAGCACGCGGGGATTGATAGAGATCTTTTGCTCCATAATCAAGTCGATCACTTTATTTTTAGCAATCCGGTACCGCAAGATCTGTCTTCCAAATTTCTTACTGAGTTCATACTCATCAGCTTGGGAAATACACTGAGACATTAAATATCTACCAACTTCAGTATTTTCATCGATGGTGTCTCGCTTCCATGATCTAAGCAACATGACAATACGCCCAATGAGCGTGACTTTATACCGATATACTATGAGGTCTTCGACGAAGTACGTGGAGTCGACGAGAAGATTAGAGGCCACTCGCTGAGTTTTTCTATCTTTAGGTGCAATAAATGATTCGTATAGAGCACTGGAATCCTGTAGTGGATCCTGCGGGAAAAATGCTCTCTGATAGAGCGCCTCAATAAGTTGGCGTTCAAAATTAGTCGCGAGATGGAACTTTATTTCAGGGCGATTCTCTATATAGGGTCGAATGAGAGGATGAATCGAATAAAGCGATGTTTCACGTGCATCCAAGGAGGTATAGCCATGATAGGAGCCTATAGCAGCAAGGACAAGACGAACCTGATTCATATTTGACCAGTCTTGGTGAAGACGTTGTTTCACCGTTCGCTGATCGTTTGATTGACGTCCTGAAAATTTATATAGCCCGGCGAGGACAGCTGCTTCGATGGGGAGAGAGGGTCTTTGAAGAATTTGTATTGCGGATCGGTAATCTCCACTGAAAAGCATCTTGAAAGCTTGGGCGAGGGTTTCTTTATCTTCAGCATGATTATAAATCTCATTTGCGAGGGAACGCGCTATCTCCTTTTCTATATATGGCTCCTGTGATTGAGCCAATAGCAGAACCGATGAGACAGTCTGAGAGGTCTGCGCTTCAATGCCCAAGAGAGAAAGTAATAGCGGGTGTGGCATTTGGCTTTCAGAAGGTGCGAGTCCATTCTTTCCAAGTACGCGCTCGCATATAGAGAAGAAAACGTCCGGGTAATCAGCATAATAACCTGTTTTTTCTGAGAAGTAGCGTCTTGCATTGCGCAGGAGGGCCATTATCCCAAGATAGCGATCGAACCTTGAAATGGACTCAGATAGTCCCTCAATTGGCTTGACGCTCTTTCGCTGGGAATCCCAGCGAAATTCTTGCTGGTCCGATTTCGATGGAGCGGTGGCAGTAGTGAAAAGATAACGGGGCACGGGCACATCTGGCTTCACCCATCCATCGACATAGCGGTTAATATCTCCGACACTGGACGGGACCCCAATGCCAATCAAGCGAGATATCGGAAGCGGAATAGCAAGACGCAAGATTTTTCCGGTTTGTTCCGCGCTTTTAATCTCATTGGGGTGCAGGAGAATCTTAAGAAGAAGCTGATTTGATTTTAACGGTTGGAGCGTTTCGAACAACGTCAGATCGGCAGGAGTCTGACACTGGCTATCATCAAAATCATTTGATAGCCCAGCTTTGTCATAGACAGAGGGATAAATAAGACCGTGCGCGAGATAGACTTGGGCCCGGAGCTTATCAACCGGCATGAAATAGATATTTTCCTTTCTGGAACTGACTCTTTCAATCTTTAGGTACTCTGAAGCGATTGAATCAAAGACTACCGGTTTTAGATTCTTTTTTCCCGGGTCCTTTTTTTCTGCCTTGAAAAGATCACCGCTTTTGACCGCAGTGATTTGAATTATTAGCCCTTCACGAATAGCCTGTTTTATAGTGATGCATTTGGATAGATTTTTTGTACGAATACAAGCGGACCTGTTCTTAGCAACATGTTCTATGCCGTCTTGTAGGGTTTCATACCGGATTCCATCTTTCTCAAATATAGATCCCTTATACATTGGAAGCTCCTCTCGTGGTTAGAATGGCACCGTACCTGCTTCAGCCGCCGGGTGGGTTTCCAATGATTCAGAGTCATATGTGTCGGGCAAGAAACCACCAACGGGATCATATAGGGGATCACCAAGGTCGCGATAGATAAAAAGCTGGCCGCGTGCTCGGGTGCAGGCAACATATAGCTCCTCTGGAATTTCGGTGAAAAAATTAATCCGCGGAATGATGACTACATTGAATTCCATACCTTTTGAGGATTTGTATGTCGTCACAAGCCGGCGTTGAAGATCTTGGGGGACCCCTGTCCGGTGATGATATTTGCTAACGGGAATGCCCATTTGTGTTACAAATTCGTGCACTTCATCAACAGAGGCGCCGGAATGGTTATAATTTCTATTATATGGGCCGAGAGGACATAATATTGCGACATTACCTTCTGCATTCTGAAGGGTAACCCGCATATGCTCATTTCTCTGTTCCGGGTTTCTATATGTAATCACAATCGGCTTTGGCCCACGCCGGTTTTCGTGGAGCAAACGTTCAAGAATTGTTTCATCCCAGGCGACAAGATTGTTCATAGAAATAAATTGGCGGGCAAATCGATATGTTTCATAGGTATTACGAAAATTCCTTCCAAGTGCAAAGCGCTGGAAGGGTCCAAAGCTTTCACGGAGAGATTGCTCTATTTCTTCCATCCGCGCTCCATGTTTTGGGTGTACCTGCTGGCCGTTATCAGCGCCCACAAAACAGCGATCTGCGTAATTTGGAATGTTTTGATAGACGCACAACGGGAGGTCCTGTCCCTCGTCAATCAGGATTTCATCCAATCCTTGGTGGGATAGCTGTGAGCGCTGGAGACATTCGGACATTTCTTGGCTTGTAGGGGGCCTATCAGTATTGAAAGCAGAACCTGTAATGGGACAATACCACTTGTGAAACGTGCTTACGCACTGCGGTGGAACTTGCTGAACATTGGCTAATTTGCGAATCGCAAGCACGAGCAAGTTCTGGTAGGTCAGCAGTCGAATGCGTGCCTGTTGACTGTTGAGGCGTACAAGCCTGTAGATGGATACAGTTGTTTTGCCGCTGCCGGGGCAGCCGCTGATGAGGGCTGTATGGAAATTGTCATCATCAATCATTCGAAGCATGCCCATACCGTCAGGCGTAGCACGCATCTCTTCCATTGATGGCAGATGAAATTCGAATGGCATGGTCTTCCTTTCTGCTTCAGCGATGAACGACAGACTTCTCCGATCTGTAAAGCAAAAAAAACATTAAGTATTTGTTGTACTGAGGATAAGCGGTAAGGCATCCCATTTTGTATACGGAAATTATTATACGAAAACCCTCAAACGAATTATCTGCTTACATACATTTTGGTCATGGCTTGTCGTATTAATCTACATTAAATTGAGAGAATAAACATACTAATGAAGGATAAAGGTTGTCAAGCTGAGCGGGAAAGATAGTAACTCGGCTTTTCTTGGGCTTTCTATCACGTGATCGGGCTTCAATTGTCGAACTTCCTGCCAGCGAGATGATGAATCTGAATCGTCCCTTTTTTAATCCGTTTTGCTTCCTCCAGGACCTTTCCGTGGTGGGTAAAAAGAATCACCTGGTTCTGAACCGATAGCTCCGCCAGGGCCTGCAAGGTCGCCTTTGATCGATCATCATCGAAGTTGATCAGGATATCATCCACGATAAAGGGCATCGGCTCGCTCGATTCCAGCCGCCATTCCAGGGTGGCCAGGCGCAGGGACAGGTAGAGCTGATCCCGGGCGCCGCTGCTCATTCCGGCAACGGATATCCAGGCGCCGTCGGGCCGGATGCCGACAAGAAGCGGGTTTCCGCTGTCATCGACATCGGTGCGCAGGCCGGCAAAAGAACCGAGCGTCAGGTCGGCGAAATACCGGGAAGCAATCTTCAACACGGGGTCCTGGTGCGCCTCCCGGTACCGCTCGATCTCCTTCCGCAGAATGCTTGAGGCGAGTCTGACCCGCACATATCTTTCCGAGAGGCGCCGGATTCTGGTCAATTCCTGTTCCATGGCGCTTGCTGCCTCGGCGGCCCTGCCGCTGCCGTCCATGGCGGCGAGATCCCGGTTTTCATTGCCGATAATTTCGGAGACCCGGCTGATTTCGGGATTGATCCGCCGGTCGATGTCATCCTGCAGTGCGGCGATCAGACCGGGCAGCGCGTCGACTTCAATTTCCGCGGCCTGGCGGGCAAGCGCTTCAAGGGACACGCCCTCGCCGATCTTGCCGATGGCGGATATGGTATCCGAGATCTCTTTCCGCAGCCTTTCGTATTCAGCGGACCGGCTGATGGTCTCCGCCAGCGCTTCCGGCTTGCCGCACCCGGCGATGCTGATGAGCTCGTTAAGCTGTGCATATGCACTGTCCAGTTTTTTCGCGGTGCTTGCGATCTCGTCCCTCAGCAGGTCAATCTCGTTTGTGATCTTTTGGTGGAGGGTGCGGTCCTTCTCCGCCTGACCGACCCTGTTCCGCAGCTGGAGAATGGTCTGATCCACGGGGAGCGCCCCCAGTTCCGGAGTGACTTTTTCCGCCAGTCCGCAAACCTCTTTCACGAGCGCTTCCGCGTCCCGATCGATGCCGTCGATCCGTTTTTGAAGGTCCTCCGCATTTTTGAGCTGATCGAAACAAGCCTGCAGCGCATCCATCATGTCGATGGCTTCGTTGGGGGACATGGCGGCGTCAAGCCCCATGGCCGAAAGGGCCTTTCGCCAGTCCGACCGCCACCCGGAGAGCGTCTCCTCCGCCGTTTTCAGGTAATCGGCGGCCCTGGACATGGTCGACAGCGCATTCTCATGTTTTTCCGTTGCGTATTCATATGCGGCTCTCCGGCGGTCATGTTTTTCCAGAACCGCCTCGGCAAACACCAGAACCGGCCCGATGGCTTCGCCGGTGGGGCTATCCACTTCGTTCACGACGGCAAGCGATCCGCGCAATGCCTGGCAAAGGCCATCCCGGCGCATTGCCTCGCGCCCGTTTTCCTGTTCCTTTTTCAGAATGTCGCCGGCCCTGTAGCGCAGCTTATCCATTTCGGAGAGCCAGCCGGCCATCTCCCGGGGGGAAAGCGGGGTGATGCAAAGGGGCTTCCAGGCATCGGCCCAGGCGCCATTCAGCACCTTTTCCCGCTGATCGAGCACCGCCTGTTTCCGGTCACATTCCAGAAGGCGCGCTTCCAGCAGTTCCGTCCGCGCCCGAAAGGCGGCATCGGCGGCGACCCTTTCCGCTTCCCGGCGCAGCCGGTCGGCAATATGATCGGCCAGGCCCACCTGCCCCTCGTAGGCATCGGGAAGGGGCCGGTCCGGATCATAGACACGACTTTCCTCGGCCACGGCCTCCTGATGGAGCCACTGCCGGCGCAGAAGCCGCCATCCCTGCTCCCGCTTTTCCCGGGTCCGGATCAATTCCGCCTCGGACGGGACCTCGCCGGCATAAGCCAGTTTTTTCCATTCGGCGCCGACTGTTTTCAATTCCCCGATAAGGGTTTCCCGGTCCTTTTCCAGCGCCCGCCGCCGGTCCGCGATATCGCTGTAACCGGCTTCAAACTGCTTCACGGTTTCGGACAGGGGAAGGCCAAGGGAGATGAGGTCGGCCAGTTCCCCCGCCCACAAGCCCAGGCGCCGGAGTTCGGCAAGGCAGTCGTTCCGGCCTTCCTCTACCGCGTGGCGGTTTTTTTCCAGCTGCTCATCGACCTGCCCGGCCTTCTGCGCCAGCCGCACCGACTGTAGAAGGTCCCGGGTGTCGACCGTTTCCGGCATGGCCGCCAGCCGGTTTTCCGCTTCCTGGAGCGCCTGGGCGGCCTGGGCGTGCTGCTGTCTTGCATGGATCACCTGCTGGTGAATCGATTCACAGGTCGTGCCCAGCGCCTGGATGGTCCGCTTTCGGGAAAGGGCGGGGCGCAGCGACTCGACCGCTTCCAGGGGCATATCCGGGCGCACCTGTTTCAGCAGCAGCGCTGCCTCTTTTCGATGGGCGATGCGCATGCCGTTTCGCTCGGGTTTATCCTTTTGCCCTTTGCGGTATTCGCCCAGGCGCTGGTGAAAATCATCCACCATCCCGGCATGATCGAGCAGATCCTTGTTAAACGAGATGGCGTTCCGGTTTTCTTCATCCCGCTTTAGCCGCTCGGAATCGCGTTCCAGCTGAAAATTGGCATCGCGGATTTCCTGGACCACCCGCGCATACCGGTCGGAAAAATCAGGCGGCAGGACGACCACATGGCCCAGGGTATTTTGTTGGTCCCGAAGGTTTTTCAGCGCCCCCAGCTGGGGAATCGCCCGTTCCAGGCGCTCCAGACGGCGCAGCTCCCTGCTTTTTTCCGCCCGCTCGCGTTCCAGCCCGGCCCGTTCGTCTTCCGCAAGGGCCAATGCCCGCTGGTGATCTTTCCACTCCTTTGACGAAAGGCAGGCGTCCCGGGCGACTTTCTGCAGTTCCTTGTAGCGCTTGATGGCCGTGTTGATCCGGGGCAGCTTGCCTGCCGACTTGAACAGGTCCGATGCCTCGTTTTCCAGCGCGTCAACGACCTCCCCCAGGGAAGAGAGTCCGGCGCCGGCGGCAAACAGGGCCTGGCCCACCTCCCCTTTCCGGGCAAGGATCTCTTCTCCCCCCCGCACCAGGGTTTCATGGTCGATCCCGTAGAGGTTCTCAAAAAGTTCCGACTCTACCCCCTGGAGAAACGGGGCAAGAAGATTTGCATCGATGGTATTTCCATCCGCGTCGATGATGTCGCCTTTCCGCTTTTTCCGGCGCTGAAAACATATCGTGCGGCCGTCGGCCCCCTCAAGGGTTCCGCAGACCAGGAGCTGATTGCCGGCATGGAGGAAATTGTCCGGGGTCCGCTCCGGAAATCCGTACAAAAGCGCCTTTAGCGCCCTGAGCGAACTGCTTTTGCCGGCCTCATTGGGGCCGAAGATGATATGCAGCCCCGGTGTTTCGGTGTCAAACGCCAGGGTACAGTTGGTGAACGGGCCGAATGCCTTGAGATCGAGACGTTTGATTCTCATTGGGCGCCCCCGTGCCTGAGCAGGCTGGCAATCAGGAGTTCCTTTACATCCCGGCGCAGTTCATCGAAGTTATCCGATGCATCGAGAAACGGGGCGTCGCCGCTGTCGATTTCCGGGGGGAGCTTGCTTTTCAATCCCGCCAGGTCCGGGACCAGTTCCCGGAGACGATCCCCGTCGAGTTCCATCTTGTCGATGTACGCCAGCAGGGCGGCAATCGGCGTGTCCCTGCCGGCGATTTCCTCCAGGCTGACCTTCCGGCGGGTGTCGAAGACCACCTTTTCAAGCCAGATATCGCCAAGCCCCGCGGCAATCCCTCGAAATTCTTCGGTCCACTGGGGCATCCGGTCAAACAGCCGGGCATGCATGCCGCTTTTTCCGGTCAACACCGTGCGGAGGGCTACCGGTTTGCCGCCCGCGGCATCGAGGGCCGCCTCAAACGCCTTTCGCACCGCATCGTATACGTCATCGTTATTCTCACATTCCGACACGTCCACCGGGCAGACCCCCCAGCGCAGCACATCGAGCTCGCGCACCTCGACCCGTGTGACGCGGCCATCCTCCACGGTCACCAGGGTGGCGCTTTTCGGCCCTGATTCCTTGATGTGCCGCCCCTGGATGTTTCCGGAAAAGATGATCCAGGGATCTTCGGAAACGACCTCGCGCTTATGGACATGCCCCAGGGCCCAGTAATCGTACCCCTTTGATTTGAGATCATCGATGGCGCACGGGGCGTAGTTTTCATGTCCGTCGCGGCCGGTCAGGGATGTATGAAGAAGGCCGATGTTGAAACAGCCGGGATGATACGGGGGGTAATTCAGGGCGAGATTATCCGGGATGCTTCGCGCGGCATAACTTTGCCCATGAATCACCACGTTCAGGTCTTCAAGTTTTTCGGATTGGGGGGTTTTGTGGGAAAATCGAAACACGTTGTCCGGCAGGGGCATTGTCCGGGTGATCTGGCTTGCGGCATCGTGGTTGCCGGAAACGATAAACACCCGGATGCCGGCCTTGTCCAGCCGGCCCATCTGTTTGACGAAGAAAATGCCGGTGTGGTAATCCTTCCAGTCGCCATCATACAGGTCGCCGGCGATCAGGACAAAATTGACCTCCTCTTCAATGGCCAGATCAACCATATTTTCAAAGGCCAGCCGTGTCGCCCCCCGGATGTCGTCCACCGGCGCATCGTCATGGGTTTCAAGGCCTTTGAGCGGGCTGTCGAGATGGATGTCGGAAGCATGGAGAAAGGTAAACATGGATTAGTTCCCATTTAACCGGTGAATGCCATTCCCTTCGGGATTTGGGGCGCCTTGATCTTGAACGTTTTCCGTTGCCATCACAATCGATTTCAAAAAAATGCGATGTTTGTTTCGTGCGCGCGCGCATGGCGACGGGAGCATGGCCGAGGCATTGGTTTGACCCATCGTGAAGCAATCAATTGATTGCAGGTAACGATTTGAACCCATTTAATATTTACCAAATCTTATGTCAAGCTTTCGGATCTTCTTTCACTTGGGTTTCCCAAGCTGGAGCTTAGAAACCAGCGACTCCGAGTAATCGTGTCCGAACATATTCAATTTCCGTAAAAAGAAATCATTATGATATAACCGGGACAATTTTCCCGGACATATCCGGGACGGATATTTGATGAACTCGTAAAAAATCGGTAATTGATGGCAAAGTAAAAAGCTCCAAATTCAAGGCGCGCGAATCCCGAGGAATGAGGCGTACTTGTCGTACGCCGCAGTGACGAGGGATGAAGCGCAACGCAGAAGTTGGACTTTTTACGAAGCCATCATATTTGAATATGCAGAGGACATGTTATGGCAGCACAGGACCCCAGGAATACAAAAAAGAGCATGGTCGATCTGTTTTCAGCAGAGGAGCTCAAGAATTTCTTTCTGATTTACCTGTTGATCATGGCGGTAATCGAGGTACTCCTTCTCGTGGTTTCGTTCCGGCCGGGCCCGGACCTGTTCACCTGGAAAGAGTATTTTTTTGCCGCATTCATGATTCCGGTCGGGATCACCTTTCTTCTCTGCGTCATCATACTCGGGTTCAACATCTACGTCTTCAGGGAGGCCGGATATCCCGGCGCAACCGAACATGACCCCGGGGCGGCATCAGGATCCGGGAAGTCTTCGTTTCCTTTCCGCCGTTTTCAGCGCGTGCTTTTCCCCCTGGCAATCGGCCTCGGGGGACTGGCACTTTTCCATATCGAAAACATCATGACGCTTCTGGTCGGTTTCGGCGAAAAAGCGTTCCAGGCGATCCTGATCGGCTCCGGAATACTGCTGGGAGCCGCCATTTCGCTGGGATTTCTTTATCTCTTGATGCAGTATAAACTGAGAACCCGCCAGATGGACTACGATCACCAGTACAGGCTGGAACTGATCGAACGAACCGGCACACTGCTTCTGGATGACAACACGGTCATCGACAGCACGGGAAAAATTGTTCACCAGCCCGGTCCCATTCATAGCGGTTCCGAAAAATTTCCGCCGTCAGTCGCGATTTCCCTGCTCCCTCCCGCAAAGGGCCGGATCCGCGGAGGAAATTGACGCATCCGAACCCGATATCGTCGGATATCATCTCAATTCCTGCAATGAAATCCTTGCCCTTACGCCGCAATCTGCTCCGGAGCGCCAGTGCATCTAGGAGCATCAGCCGTGAAGCCTGGGTTTTCCCCTTCCCCCTTGATGGGGAAAGGCCACCACTCGGCCCGTGTTTAATTCAATAGCTTTGTCAGCGATCATTATGGCATTTCAGGCATCCCTTTAAACCGGGATGGGTCGTGGGCGGGGCAGATGAGTTGCTGTCCAGGCCATGGCAGGAAAGGCACTGGAAATCTTCATTGTATCCGGAATGAATGTCGGAATAGACCCTGATCAAGGGGCCGTGCATTCCAAAATAGTATCGATAGGTGCTTCCGGGCCGGCGGTTGAAATCGCGGTGCAAAGAATTCTTTACGGACCTGACAATATGTGTCATTTGGTGGTCACGGTTTGATCTTTTATTCCGTAATGCAATCAGGATGATGTCTCAGGGACGAGCGCCGCCGCGCGGCATGTGTTGAAGTGCCAACCAAGCCCAGGATACGTGGGTTTGTGCAAATGGACGATGTCACAGCGGCAACTGCCGGAGGACCTATCCGCCGGGTGCATACGAAAGGAGTTTTGCCATGAGGACGATTCGGGGACGCATTATCATGCTGTTCGTCTTCTGCCTGATTTTCGGGGGGGTGCTGACGGTGGTGCATTATGCCAATATGTATTCCCTGAAACATAAAATGGTCATGATGCAGGATTTTGATAACCTTCTCAACAATATCCTCGAACTCCGCCGGTACGAAAAAAACTTTACGTACTACAATGATGCGGAAAGCATCAACAGCTGGGAATCCTATCTCTCCGATATCGAAGTCAGTTTTACCAAGTTTGGAAATGACATCTCGGATGTCTTGGGTCGGGAAAAATTCAACTTGTTCAGGGAAGCGCTCGATCAATACAAGGGGATCATACGCAATGATATCGTCATGAACCGGGGGGGAAGTCCCGAGCTTCATGTCCAGCAGATCCGGGACAAGGGCAAACAGCTAGTGGAATACGCCAACGACCTCATCCGGATCAAGCAGGCGAATATTCATAAATCGTTGAACAGGGTGCTGATCCTTCCTATCGCGTATTTCAGCATCTTCGTTTTGCTGACGATCATCGTTTTTCAGCTGATTAACTCAAGCATCATGAAACCGCTCTACCTGATCCGCGAGGCGACGAAACATGTGGCCTTGGATACCTTCAAGCCGATTGTCTACCATTCGAAACACGAAAGCGAGATCACCAAGCTGATCAACGCGTTCAACAAAATGGCCATCGAACTCGAAACCCGGCAGAAACAGTTGCTGCAGTCCCGAAAACTCGCGTCCATCGGCACTTTTACGTCCGGCATCGCCCATGAACTCAACAACCCGCTGAACAATATTTCGCTTACAGCCGAGTCCCTGCAGTTCGGCTACGACCACATGTCGGAAGACGAGCGAAATGCCCTTTTTGAAGATATCGTCAACCAGGCCGACCGGGCCAGCCGGGTGGTGAAGAACCTGCTCGAATTTTCCCGGGTGGAAAAACCGTCCATGATCCAGTTGGATATCCGTAATGTCCTGGATCGGACCTTGCGGTTCACGAAAAATCAGATGGTGATCAAGGGCATTCACCTGACCGAGGAAATCGCCGGCGATATGCCGCTCATCATGGGAAAACAGCAGCAGCTAGAAGATGCCTTCGTCAACATCATTATCAACGCCATTCAGGCCATGCCCGACGGCGGTGAAATCGGGATTCAGGTAGGACGCGATCCGGACGATCGCATCCGGATCTCCATTTCCGATACGGGCATCGGCATTGCGCCTGCTGACATACCCCATATTTTTGATCCATTTTATACCACCAAGGACGTGGGAAAGGGGACCGGCCTCGGCCTTTCCCTTGTTTACGGCATTATCCGCGCCCACGGTGGCGATATCGATGTGAAGAGCAAAGAGGCCGAAGGAACCACCTTTACGATTTTTTTGCCGATAAAAGCGAACGGGGATGAATGCTTTGATGTCGCAGTATAGGGCCGCGGTAGTTGATGATGAACAGATTGTTTGCGACCGGTTGAAACCGGTGCTGGGCCGGGAGGGTTTTCAGGCGGAAACCTTTACGGCGGGGCGCCCGTTTTTGCAGAAAATGTCGGAAAATCCGTTCCACTTGGTCTTCCTCGACCTGAAACTCCCGGATATGAACGGCCTGGAGATACTGCATGCCTTGTCAGATCGGTATGAAAATCTTGAAATTATTATTATTACTGGTCATGGCTCCATCGACAGCGCCGTGGAGGCAATGAAGCAGGGAGCATTTCATTACGTGACCAAGCCGTTCAAGCTGAATGAGATCGTCCTGCTGGCAAAGAACGCCCGGGAAAAAATCCGACTCCGAAACGAAAACCGTCGTCTCCAGGCATCCCTCGCCTGCAGCAGCCCGGGCAGCGAGGGACTGATCGGCACCAGTCCCGCCATGCAGGAGGTAAAGGCGATGATCCGGAAAGTGGCCGCCGTCGACTGCAACGTGCTCCTGCAGGGAGAAAGCGGCACCGGAAAGGAACTGGTAGCCCGTTCCATTCGCGGGACCAGCCCGCGCCGGGAAAAGCCGTTTATCTCATTTAACTGCGCCGCCTTTACCGAAGAGTTGATCACCAGCGAGCTGTTTGGCCATGAAAAGGGGGCGTTTACCGGGGCGACCCACTCAAAGATCGGCCTTCTGGAATCGGCCGCCGGAGGGACGGTTTTTCTAGATGAAATCGGCGAGATACCATTGCCGATGCAGGCAAAGCTGCTGCGCGCCATCCAGGAAAAGGCAATCCGGCGGGTCGGGGGGACCCGGTCGATCACAGTAGATATCCGCATTATCGCCGCCAGCAACAAGGATCTGAAAAAAGCCAGCGGCACAGGGGATTTTCGGGAAGACCTTTTTTACCGCCTCAACGTGGTGACCATCTGCCTGCCCCGGCTTGCGGCGCGCAAGGAGGACATCCCGCAGTTCGTTTCCGCTTTTATCAGCCGTTACAACGGGTATTTTGGCAAAAGCGTCGAACGGTTGTCGCCCCAGGCCATGGAGATCCTTATGCGGTATCATTTTCCGGGCAATGTCCGTGAACTCGAAAATATCATCCAGCGGGCGGTCGCGTTGACCAATGACCGCGTCATCCATGTCCGGGACCTACCGCCGGACCTTCAGCAGTTCGAATTCGATTTCATCGAAGGCGAAGGGCTGCTCAGCATGGAAGAGATGGAAAAAATTCATATTGAACAGGTGCTGGAAAAAGTCCGGGGCAACAAGATGCAGGCCGCAAAAATCCTGAACCTTCCACGGACCACCCTGTGGCGGAAAATGAAAAAATATGCCCTGGACGTCAAGTGGTAAATCCTGTCAAGCAACCCGTCACACCTCCTTTTATCCTTCCTGTTTTTTCATTTTGAAACATCAATCCGATCGTTTTTTGGCATAACGCTCCGTAATACCACTTCATCTGCTAAATTCCCTTTAAGTGTTTCAGAATGAAATGTGTCCGCTGCCATTCGGCGGCAATTATTCCTCAAATGTCCGTATTTTTTATTAAATAGCTTTGGCATGAATTGTGCTCAGGTAGTCGGCAGGAGAAGATTACCTATGGAAAGAATCCTGGCGGCAATGACCCCGGACAATTCAAGCATACGGGCCTGCATTCATGCCCTGAACCTGGCCAAGCGGATCAATGCCCATGTCTTTTTCCTGGTCTTGACGGATTCGGTGCTGAAAGCGCCGGTTTCCCAGCATTCCGGAGAAAATTTCATGAACCGGATCGAAACGCTTATCGAACAGGGCCGGGCAGACGGGGTCCCCCTCGAATATTACCGTGCGGACGGCGATCATGCATCTCAGCTGGTCGATTTCGTGAAACAGAACAAGATTACGCTCCTGGTCATCGCAGCCGGAAGCGACGCCGGAGACGAAGAATTTATAAGGAAGCTTCACCACCGTCTGGACTGCCGTATCGAAGTCGTCCAAATGAAACCATTGATCTGAATTGATTAGAAGGAGAGAAACATGTGGCACCTGTATCTACCGATCGCCGGAAACAGTATCAACGTGTTTTTGATACTGGGGCTTGGCGGGGCCGTCGGGCTCTTATCGGGCATTTTTGGGGTGGGCGGAGGGTTTCTGATGACACCGTTGCTGATCATGTTCGGCATTCCGGCAACGGTGGCGGCCGCATCGGATTCCAACCAGATTGTCGGCGCATCGACCTCGGGCACCTTTGCACATTACCGGCTGGGCAATGTCGATTTCAAGATGGGGACCCTGCTGCTGATCGGTGGCATTTTCGGCGGCACCCTGGGCGTACAGATTATAAAGATTTTGCGCCACATGGGGAATGCCGATTTTTTGATAAACCTCACATATGTCCTGATGCTCGGGTTTGTTGGCGCCTACATGTTCATCGAAAGCCTTCAAAGCCTCCGGAAGCCGATAGCGCAAGCCAGCCCGGTGCTCGCCTCGCCGGGTAAGGAATCCGCATACATCCGGTTCATGAAAAAGCTGCCCGCCCAGACGTACTTCCAGAAATCCGGCGTGGAACTTTCTATTCTGCTCCCGCTGATCCTGGGATTCTTCGTGGGGATACTCGCGGCGATCATGGGAGTGGGCGGTGGTTTCATCATGGTGCCGGTCATGGTCTATCTGCTGAGGATGCCCATGCACGTGGTGGTCGGCACCAGCCTGTTTCAGATCCTGTTTACCTGTATCAATGTCACTATTATGCAGTCGTACAGTAATCATACCGTTGATTTCGTGCTTGCGCTGGTCCTCCTGATCGGCTCCACGCTGGGGGCACAAGTCGGCGCCAAAATCAGTAAGAATCTGCGTGGAGAGCAACTTAAAATCATCCTGGCCTCGATCGTACTCCTGGTGATGGTGAAGATGCTGTTCGGCTTGCTTCTGGAGCCGAGTGTTCTGCTGGCCTATATCGGAGGGCATTAATATGTCAAAAAAGATCGCATATTTAATCACGGCAGTCATCTGCTGCTGT
>Ga0209347_1003267_pt1 | contig 19385 bp, 22 predicted proteins | sample AutmiccommuBRH23_FD_187382 | JGI IMG/M metagenome (GOLD analysis project Ga0209347, IMG submission 187382) | Deep subsurface microbial communities from Mt. Terri, Switzerland - Autotrophic microbial communities BRH/23 (SPAdes) (version 2) | ecosystem: Environmental > Aquatic > Deep subsurface >...
CATTGCCAAGCTAACTGATGTACCCCAGCTTTCTCCGAACTCCTTACTCATCTCGTGCCACGTCCTGGTGCGGATGTCGGAAGGTACACCGGTATCGGAAGGGGGAGGGTCTGTATTGGCCTGTGACTGTTTTAAAGGGTCTATGACGATCTGATTATAAGCTTCCAGTGTATATTGGGCCGAAAGACCGATTAATTTTCCAAGGAAGCTGCCTGTTGAAGCGCCCATCTGTTCCCAAAGGGCAACCAGGTCGTTATTGGTATCTTGTGCTTCCATGTTAATCCCTCCTTTGTTCTCTATTGTTTACGAAGTAACAAAGTGCTATGCTTGTTAATCCTGAAGGAATAAAAAGATATTAAATCCGGAAAATACTAAAGAGGAAAATTCCATTACCTAAGGAAAATATTAAAGAGGAATTAATCTATAACCTGAGGGTAAAAAAGGTTTGAGGGGTGAATTTAATGGATCCTGATGTTACAGTAAGTGATGTTGCTCGTATGGCTGTGGCCATGGAAGAAAAAGGGATGAAGTTTTACACTTGGGCAGCAGGAAATTTTCCAGACAGAGAAGTTAGGGACATGTTTCTACGCCTGGCCGAAGAGGAAAAGGATCATGTCAGGTTATTTAGAAAAATACTGGAAATGCCAGGGGCGGCGGAAAAACTGACGCCGGAGGTGGGGAAGTATCTGAAAATGCTGGCAGATTCAGCTGGGATATTTCCTCATCATAGAGATATTACACCGGAAACGGTTAAGAACCCTTTAGACGCTCTGGCTATGGGAATTCAGGCTGAAAAGGATTCCATTCTTTTTTATCAGGAACTTTATAACAGGACAGATTCTCTAGAAGTAAAGGAGACTCTGAGCAAGCTTTTGCAGGAGGAAAAGCTGCATTTGATCGAACTTCGGGAGTCGATGTACGAGCTAGCAGCCAGGTAGAATGACCATCTCCGGGTTTTTAAGCTTGTTGATGGATTCCAAGGGGTTGCCGTGTACTCCGATTAAGAACGGTTTTTTGCCCTCCGAAACGGTGCCAAGCTCCCGTTCGCGGCCAATAATGCACGCTGACTGGGCTGTCGCTATATGCAGGATGGCCTTGTGGTCAAGACCCGCCGCAGCATAATAATTCAGTTCATCCATATAAGAACTGCCATGAGGAACGTGGTTAGCCCCGGCATCAGTCCCCACGCCCAGCGTGATTCCCAAATCATACGCTTCTTTTACCCGGGCCAGTTGTATTTCAAAAGTCCGGCGAATCACATTCAAGTCGGCACCTTCATAAGGAAGGTGGTTTAGGTGAATCAGGTTACCCAGGGGTGCCAAGGTGGGTACCCAGGCAGTTCCGTTTCTGGCCATTTGCTCTAACTCGCTTGATTGTACGAAATAACCGTGCTCAACGGAGTCCACTCCGGCTTTGACGGCGGTTTCCACTGCCGGGGCGGAGCTGGCGTGAGCCATTACTTTGAGCCCAAGAAAGTGGGCTCTGTCCACAATGGCCTGAAGTTCGGTGACAGAAAACTGGACCGGGCCAACAGTGCCGAACTCTTTAAAGCTGACCAGCCCTGAAATTACTACTTTTAGTTGGTCTATACCTTCATCCCTGAATAGTTCCAGCTGGGCTAATGCTTCCTCCAAGTTATCTACTCCGGGTCCCAGAAAGGCTCCGTATCGTCCGTTCCGGAATATGGCTCTGCCAGTAGCAATTACCAACGGTCCGGGAAGCAAGCCTTTAATAATACTATTTCTTAATGAGAGGCCGATGTTCTTTTTATCACCGCCGTCTCTTACGGCCAAAACACCAGCGGACAGGTAATCCATGGCCGCCTGGCGCGACTTCTGTGTAACCAGATCTGGCTGTTGATCCCAGTTTGTGATGGCCTTGGGCAGGTTTTCGCCATCCATGGAAAAATGCACATGACAGTCGACTAACCCGGGCATTAGGGTGAGGCCTGGCAGATGAACGATTTCCATGTTGGCCATAGCCTCTTCACGCAAGGCGCATAGCGGGATGATCCGGTTTATTAGGCCGCGCCTAATAACTACGGCAGCGTCGTAGACTTCCGGGGAAATAGCGTCCCAAATCATATTGGGGACCAACAGGTAGTCTTTTTCTTGTGAAATACTGAGTAGTTTCAATGGTAGTAGCTCCTAATAAAATAAGATGCTTTATTATTTCGTCCTGAAGTACAGATTCCCTTTTATTGAGACCGGCAGCTGTATACTACGCAGCTTTACCTGAAATTAATGGAATTTACTGATTTGAGGTTGCAAAATCAGTGGTGACGATATATAATGTTATATTGTCAGGAGCATATGACTCAACTATCGGGATGTGGCTCAGCTTGGTAGAGCGCACGGTTCGGGACCGTGAGGTCGCAGGTTCAAATCCTGTCATCCCGACCATTTACACAATATACGCCGTTTATATTCTACACGAGTATGAATGGTTTTTTTTGTGGGCAAAAAATTTTTTATGTGAAAAAGGGAACTATATGCATAGTGTCAAATAAATAAAGTCGGCACTGTTCGCTGTCAGCGGATTGTTGAGAGGAATTCGGAGGCGGTTACATGAACAGACAAAAGTTGCAGGTACTGTTTATTGTTTCAAGTGTAGGATTAATTATAAATGGGTTGGCCCATATTTCATCGTTTCTTGCTGAAACACCCAGGCTGGAATTTTTAGGCGTTTGGGTAATCTTAATTGGTTTTGTTGCTATATGCGGACAGCCCGCTTCAACAATAAACCGCCTTATTGATCAAGATACCTCAATAGATTTCTGGACAGCGGCAATGAAATCTGCCCCTTTATGGATGAAGGCTTTATTTATTATCGTGACCCTCTATGCACTTTTCAATTTTATTTATTGGGCCTTACTGTGTAACGGGAACTGGACCAGAGTGATATCCGGCTACTGTACTGTTTTTTATCTAATTGCTACATTAACTCTGTTTTATAGGCTGGACGAAGAAAAGTAAGAAGATAAGAAGATATTATTAAAAAGACTGCCGTACGGCAGTCTTTTTTGGGTATTTACTTTTTCATAACCCCGTCAACATTAATTTGGTTTGAGTCTTTCGCGACGAAGGTTTTGCAGCAGCTGTCCATACAGGTATTTACAGGTGTCGCTGTAATTTGGGCTGCTGAGGGGGCATCGATTCTGTCAGGCAGAGTTTCTGACATTTTGTCTGATGTAACCATGATTTCATTGGCATGGCACATGTTGCCTTGAACCCAGTAATGACAGTTATTTACACTGCAGTGAATGTGTTGTTCAACCTGTTGAGCCATAATATAGCCTCCTTTAATTTTCAATTCAGAAATAAATGTTCCCTTAATAAGTGATCCTTATACAACAGTAGGGCAGTTACTCCACCGGTAGATAAAGTAAAAATATAAGGGAGGTGAAAATAATGGGAAGTGGACAAAAACGTAATGGTTTGGTAGTTCCTCAGGCTGCAAACGCTATGTACAATTTTAAATACGAGATTGCCAATCAAATTGGTGTCTCGACTCAGGTACAGGGCGGATACTGGGGGTACATCTCTTCCCGTGACTGTGGCGCTGTTGGTGGTAATATGGTCAGGAAGATGATGAAGCATATGAGCAGAGCCTCGCCGGAAGAAGTTTCTAAGAAACGTTCCAGATGCTGCTGTTTCCTATATATAAAAAACAAGGTGCTTCAAGCACCTTGTTTTTTGTCTGCGGTTGATTATAATAGATAGTATGGCGGGAAGACCTGCGAAACCATATAATAGTAGTAGGGTCTTAGCATAATAAGTCCTTAGTATTCATGTGTCAGGAGATGTTAATCTATGAAGAAACAATTTGCAGTAATTGGCTTGGGCCGTTTCGGTACCAGTGTGGCCACTAACCTTGCTCTGATGGGCCATGACGTTCTGGCTGTTGACTGCAGTGAAGAGAAGGTCCAGGAAATTTCAAATGTTGTAACTCATGCCGTGCAGGCCGATGCTTTGGATGAAAATACACTTAAAGCCCTGGGAATACGTAATTTTGATGTGGTTATTGTTTCTATAGGACATGACATGCAGGCAAGCATTCTGATTACGATGATTCTCAAAGAATTAGGTGTTAAGCACGTGGTGGCCAAAGCCCGCACCGACAGGCATGGCCTGGTTCTCTCCAAGGTTGGCGCAGATAAGGTAGTTTACCCTGAGCGGGATATGGGATTAAGGGTAGCCCATGCATTGGTTGCGAACAATGTACTGGATCATATTGAATTATCTTCTGAGTACAGCATATTGGAGGTTATTGCCCCGGAATCCCTGGTGGGCAAAACGCTGAGCCAGAGCGAACTGAGGGCCCGATTCGGGGTTACTGTTCTGGCTATCAAGAGAGGTAAACAAATCATCGTTTCCCCTGAAGCCGATGAGCAGATACAGGCAAAAGATGTACTGGTCTGTATAGGTGATAACGATAACCTGCAAAGTGTACAACTGCATTGAAGGGAGAAATACATTGCAGATTTTACGGGAGAAGAAATCACAGGGGCATGTTATTAAAAAGGATAATTTACTTAATCGGCTTTCTCCGGCCCAAATTCTGGTCCTGGGATTTGCTGCCGTTATATTTATAGGGGCTTTCCTGTTAACCTTGCCAATTTCCAATCAGACAGGCAGCTTCACACCTTTCGTTGATGCCTTGTTTACAGCGACTTCGGCGGTTTGTGTAACAGGTCTGGTAGTAGTCGACACCGGTACACACTGGTCAGTATTTGGTCAGGTTATGATCATGTTTTTAATTCAGATAGGCGGACTGGGTTTTATGACCGTCGCCACACTTTTTGCTATGCTGCTTGGGAAGCGGATTAATCTGCGCTCCCGGATCTTGATTCAGGAAGCCTTGAACAACCTGAGTATAGAAGGGGTCGTTAGACTGGTCAGATATGTAGTGATTATCACGTTGGCCGTTGAGAGTTTGGCTGCTCTGATCCTGACTATTAGGTGGTCCTTTGATATGCCTCTTGAAAAAGCTTTTTATTACGGGGTTTTCCATGCGGTTTCGTCGTTTAACAACGCTGGGTTTGACCTTTTTGGTGAATTCCGCAGTATAACAGGTTATGTGGATGATTTCACCGTAAATCTTGTTATAAGTACTCTGATAATAATCGGGGGCATTGGTTTCGTGGTGATTGCCGACCTGCTGCAAAAGCGCAGCTGGCGGTCGCTGAGACTGCATACCAAAGTAGTTCTGGCTACTACGGCTGTCCTCCTGGTGAGCGGCACCCTGATTATATTTGGCCTTGAATTTACTAATCCCAAGACCATGGCTCCACTGACAATGAAAGGAAAGCTTCTTGCGGCTTATTTTCAGTCAGTCACACCGAGAACAGCCGGTTTTAATACCTTATCTATCCCAGACTTAAGGAGCGCTACACAGTTTCTTATGGTAATACTCATGTTTATCGGTGCATCTCCGGGTTCTACCGGCGGTGGGATTAAGACTTCTACTTTTATGACCCTGGCAACTGCTGTCTGGTCCTCTACCCGGGGTCGGGAAGACGTTGAGGTCTTCAAACGGCGTATTCCCATGAACATTATTTACCGTTCTTTGACCATAACCATGGTTGCCCTTGTACTGGTGATTACAGTAACTATGATCCTGTCTATTACTGAAAGAGCTGAATTTCTGACTATTTTATTTGAAACCACCTCTGCCTTCGGAACGGTGGGATTATCGATGGGTATAACTCCCAGTCTGACATTTATAGGACGTGTTTTGATAATCCTGACAATGTTTGCCGGCAGGGTTGGTCCCCTGACGGTTGCCTTTGCTGTTGCCCAGCGCCAGCATAAGGAAAGTATTAAATTTGCTCAGGAAAAAATCATGGTTGGGTAACTATATCTGTTTCAAAAATCAGGACAGGGTGCATTGCGCACCTTGTCTTTTTTGTTTTATCAGATAAAAGGTAATCGCCTGATTTGAATTGGAATCAATATCCGCTTTCTTTGCGATTCTCGATTCCACTGTTATTCAATTTACCTTTTATGTAAAGCATAAGTTTTATTTGATTAATTTAAGAATCGCAGTGTTCAAACCAAATTGTCCGGGTATCCGTTATTATAGGGGTTTTTGGTTTTATGTGCAGTTGGCATATTTCTTGCTAGGTATTTTAGTGAACAAAATTTAACTAGAGGGGTGACTAAAATGTCTGAAGCCAAGATTCAAATGCCAGAAATGGGTGATTTGGTTACCGGTGAACAGCACTATGAACTTCAGCGGTCTATCAGTTGGACTGGGGCGTTCTGGGTAGCAAGCGGTGTGCCGGCGCTGGTACTGTTCTCCATCGGAGGTATAGCGGCAACCATCGGCTCGCCATCCTGGTTTGTCTGGACTATATCAATTTTTATGGGATTTTTGCAGTCGTTTACCTATGCTGAAATTGCCGGTTTGTTCCCCAACAAATCGGGCGGTGCGTCGGTTTACGGAGCTATTGCCTGGGTTAGGTACAGTAAGCTGGTAGCGCCGTTGTCTACATGGTGCAACTGGTTTGCCTGGTCCCCGGTGCTTGCTATCGGTACCGGACTCGCCGCGGGTTACATACTTACGGCATTATTCCCCGCTGACTCGGTGATCAAAACCTGGCAGCTAACTCTAGCTGACCTTGGTTGGCTCAAAGAAGGTCTGTCATTGCGGATCAATTCCACATTTATTCTTGGAGCTATTATTCTTCTTGCTATTTTTATTGCTCAGCACTTTGGCATCGCCAAAGCAGCCAAGATTCAGATGGTTATGGCTCTGGCTGCACTGCTCCCGTTAATTATTATCGGTATTGTCCCCTTGCTTACCGGTGATGTTATCAGGGCAAATTTCTCTCCTTTCACACCTTTAACCGGGGTTTGGGACAAAGGCGGTTGGACCCTATTCCTTGGGGGTATGTTTATTGCCGCCTGGTCGACGTACGGTTTCGAAACTGCTGTCTGCTATACAAGGGAGTTCAAGGACCCCAAACGTGATACTTTTAAAGCTATTTTCTATTCCGGATTAATGTGTATTTTTGTATTTATCACCGTGCCTCTCGCCTTCCAGGGTGTTTTAGGCGTTGCGGGAATGACTAAACCGGAGATCCTTGACGGTTCCGGAGTTGCTCAGGCTATGGCCGGTATGATCCATGCCGGGGCCTTTGTCACTAACCTCATTATCCTAATGTTGATTTTTGCCTTACTGTTAGCGATAATGACTTCCATGGCCGGGTCAGCCAGGACCCTCTACCAGGCCTCGGCCGACGGCTGGCTGCCTAAATACCTGTCTCACGTAAATAAGCATGGTGCCCCGACCAAGGCTATGTGGACCGATTTAAGTTTCAACCTGGTACTATTACTGATGTCTGATTACCTTTTCGTATTGGCTGCTTCAAATGTAGGCTACATCATATTTAACTTCCTGAATCTGAACTCCGGCTGGATCCATCGTATAGATAATGCCCATGTGGAGAGGCCTTGGCGCGCACCCTCGTGGCTACTTGGCGTCAACACCGTACTGGCCTTCGTAAACCTTGTATTCTTGGGTGCAGGCGCCAATGTATGGGGCAAAGGTACTCTGCTTACCGGGTTAGTCTTTGCTGCAGGGATTATCCCAGTATTCCTGTATAGACATTACGTCACTGACAAAGGCGTGTTCCCCGAAAAAATGCTGGAAGACCTTAACCTTAAAAACGATCAGGCTATGGAGAAGAAAGCAGGTTTTCTGCCCTACCTGGCTGTTGCCGGCGGCGTGCTGGTAGTTATTGTCAGTAATGTGATGTTCTCATAAAACTAAGGGAGCTCTTACAAAAAGGGCACTGCTCATTGAGCGGTGCCTTTTTGTATTTTTGTAATCACGCTGATTAATTTGGTAATCTGACTGTAATCAGAACGGACAAACTACAGTTGTAGGTCGCGATCGGATTTTGTTTGTTTTGCCTCATGTTTGTTAAGAATCACGATTACATTTTTCATAAGACGGTTTAACGGGAAGTAAAATGCAGATAAACGGAATCAGTAAGGCTTTAACACATTTTTATGCTATGATACAAGGCCATGACAGTTGTCACGAAAAACTGGCACCGCTTTTGCAGTAAATATCTTGAAAATCAGCTCAAGAAGGAGGTGTCATGTAAATGAGTAAAGAGGCTATATTAGGTAAACTGAAGGAAGCAATCGAGCAGCTTGACAAGGAGATGGCCGAAGAGGCCGCCAGGGAGGCAAAAGCAGCCGGGGTTGCAGTCATGGAGGCTATCCAGGACGGCTTAGGCCAAGGTATGAACACCATCAGTGACCTTTTTGACGAAGGTGAAATGTTCGTACCTCAGATTCTTTTAGCTGCTGAAGCTTTCGAAGCCGCAGTGACCATTCTCACAGCAGACATGGACGATGCGGAGAAGAACAAGACCAAGCTGGGCAAGGTTATTGTACACACTGTACAGGGCGATATCCATGACGTCGGTAAGAATATCGTTAAAACCATGCTGGCGGCCAGCGGTTTTGAAGTTATCGACCTGGGCAGGGATGTACCCGTCGATGAGGTAGTCAGGAAGGCTATCGAGTTGAACGTGGACATTATCACCGGCTCGGCCCTGATGACCACTACTATGCCATCCCAGCGTGACATCATTAAGGGCCTGATTGAAGAAGGTGCACGTAACAAAATCAGGTGTATGTTTGGCGGGGCCCCCGTATCCCAGGAGTGGGTTGACCAGATTGGTGCTGATGCTTATGGCGAGAATGCCGCCGAAGCAATTAGCAAGGCCAAGGAATTGATGATGAGATAACTGTGAAAGGAGGGAACAAGTAATGACCCTTGCAAAAAAGGTAACAGTTTTTGAAGTTTTTGACCGGGCAAAGTCCGGCAAGAAGGTAGACGAACAAGAGTGGGATAACAAGATTATCCCGCAGACCGCCACCAGGCTCAAAGAGAAATACGGCATTAAGATGGACAAAAAGGTAATTGTCCCTACAGATAAAACCCTGATCCAAAACCTCTTTAAGGCCGGCCTGGAGATGTTGGTGGAATGCGGTATTTATTGTATGGATACCGGACGTGTCATCAAGTACACGGAAGAAGAGATTCTGACATCTATAAATGCAGCGCCGAGCAGGGCAATTCTCGGTGAAGGCAAGGACGCTGTAACCCTGGCCTGCCGGAGTCACCAGGATTCGCACCCGCCGATTATTCAGGGCGGACCGACCGGAGCCCCGGTATCAGAGGATATGTTTATTGCCTGCCACCAGTCATATGCCCAGGAACCGCTTATAAATACCATCGTTGACGGCGTACTGCAGACTATCAACGGGAAGGACCCGGTACCGGGCAGCCCGTGGGAAATAGCCGCTGTCAAGTCTGAAGCCATCATGATCCGTGCGGCCCAGCTCAGGGCAGGCCGGCCGGGGATGGCATTGTAGGGGAACGAGACATCATTATCCCCCGGGGGCGTAATTGCTGCTGATTTCCCGGGCGGGATGAGGGCTTCTGACAGCCATGAAGTATCCCAGCTGAATGAGCTGAAGATCGACGTAGGTGCGTTGGCCTTCTGTGCTCATTATATACTGTCTGGAAATATCATCATGTGTGAACAGATGCCTATTTACGGGGGGTACGCAGGCGGTTTGGAGGAGACCACGATAGTAGACGTGGCCACAACCCTGAATGCCTTTGTAATGACCCAGGCAACCTGGCATTTGGATGGCCCGATCCATGTGCGCTGGGGCATCACCACAGCCAGAGAGCCTCTGGCGGTGGCTGGCCACTGTGCTATGGCGATAGAGGCCAATACCCATTTGATGCTGGGTAACCAGTACTATACTGTAGCCGGGCCGTGCACAGTAATGTGCCTGCTGGAGACAGCAGCCCAGGCTATTACTGATACAGCCAGCGGCCGGGAGATATTATCCGGTGTTGCTGCGGCTAAAGGGGTAGCCACCAACTACACAACAGGTATGGAAGCCAGAATGATGGCTGAAGCAGCTTGGGCAGTAGCGGGGATGCCCACAGAAAAGGTTAACGCGATCCTTGACAAGTTAGTATCAATGTATGAAAAAGATTACAAAACGGCGCCGAAAGGCAAATCGTTCCAGGAGTGTTACGATGTCGTCAGCCTCACCCCCACCCAGGAATACCTGGATGTCTATGATGAGGCAGTCAAGATCCTGACAGAGTTAGGCCTTGATTACTGGAAGAAGTAGTAATTAAGAGCTGCGACTGGGGCGGTGGCTGGCGGTGCGGTAGAAGTCACTGTTTGTTAACTGCCCCGGTCGTAAATTTAACATGGAGGGTTGATCGGCTAGATCATGGAGACTCTAAATCTTCACAGCCGGGTGAAACTCCCGGACTCTCCTCCATTAAAACGACGCGGGGACTCAAATACCAAGGAGGTATAAGATATGAGCCTGCCCGTGATGAAAATTACTTCTCCCGGACTGAAAAAAGAAAAAAAGCGGTACGTTCGTAAACATGAGGACTTGTTTAATGTGCTGCAGAAAATAAAATTATGGCCTTCCCGGACTGGGGCTCTTCACGGCATCCGGAGTATTGTCCGCAAGGGAGCTTATATTGAGTTTGTCACTCACTGTGGTAATAAGCTGCAGATTAAAGATTCGAAAACAAGCCGCGTATCACGCTGGCTTAGAAATAAATGGTACGTCCGGCCCTGCCCGCAATGCAAGGTGCCTGGATGGAAGTTGGAGAAATTTTCTTCAACTTCGTTTAACTAAGGAGGCAAGATATATGAAGCTTGCCTTTACTGTTACCCAAAAACAGCGGCTGATTGAACTTGATGCCGGGGAACGGATTTGTACACAGGAATTTGATAGTAAGGAAGAGAGAGATAATTCATTCAAACAGTTAAATGGGGAGTTAGTTCAAAAGAATAGAAGGCGCCTGCAAAGGCTTAGGGAGGAAACGTTAAGACCTGCGGTTAGGCGGCTGGAGTCGACTCTGGCCAACGCCCTCAACGAGGCCGGGTTTGTGGAGGTAGTAACACCTACCACGCTTTCCGGGGGCATGCTGGAAAAAATGGGCATTACCGCCCAACACCCTCTGTGGGAACAGGTCTTCTGGCTGGAAAACGGAAGCTGTTTAAGACCGATGCTGGCTCCTAATTTATATTACATGCTTGAGCGATTGGCAAAAATCTGGCCTAGGCCGGTCAGAATATTTGAGATTGGCCAGTGTTTCCGCAAGGAATCAAAAGGGTCAAAGCACTTGTCTGAGTTTACCATGCTGAACCTGGTGGAGATGGGTACATCCGATGATCCCGCTAAGTGCTTGGTAGAAATGGCGGACCTGGTGATGAAGACCGCCGGTATTGATTACAGGCTGGAGGCGGAAGACTCGGAGGTTTATGGAGATACTATAGACATAATGGTCGAGGACCTTGAAATTGCCTCAGGGGCAACCGGGCCCCATGAGTTGGATAACAACTGGAATATCACTGATAACTGGGCGGGGTTAGGTTTCGGCCTTGAGCGCTTGGTTATGGTAAAAGAGGGCTTTCAGAATATCAGACGAACCGGTCGAAGCCTTATCTATCTTGACGGGGCCAGATTAAATGTCTGACGGGGAGGGAGCAGCATGACACTGCACGTTATGAGACAGCGCTTCTTGGAAGCAATTTTAGATAAAGCAGGGCAAGGTAATACTCTGTCATATCAGGAAATAGTTCATTTGCTGACGCTGCAGAATCCGGCGGACATTCAAAAGGTCATGGAGGCCGCGCGGCGCTTAAGAGAAAAGCATTTCGGAAACAGGTTATTTCTTTATGGTTTTATCTATTTTTCGACTTACTGCCGGAACCACTGTTCTTTTTGTTTCTACAGAAAGACCAATAAGTTAAGTCCTCGCTACCGCAAAAGTAAAAGCGAGGTTGTGGAAATTGCCGCCGGCCTTGCCGACTCGGGTGTCCACCTGATTGACCTGACCATGGGGGAAGACCCGGAAATCCATGATGCCGGTAATTATGAAATCCTTTATGAGATGGTCCGTGGGGTTAAAGATGCGACAGGTTTACCGGTAATGATATCGCCGGGTGTGGTCCCAGATGAAGTCTTGAGCGCTCTGGCTGCTATAAATGTGGACTGGTACGCGCTGTACCAGGAAACCCATAACCCAAACTTATACAGTAAGCTGCGTATTGGCCAGAGTTTTGAAGAACGGATATCCAGGAGGAACGCTGCCCACAAGAGTGGGATGCTGGTTGAAGACGGGATGCTCCTGGGCACCGGGGAAACAACGGGTGACCGGGCTAACTCGATCAACATCATGAGACGGTCGGGTGTCCATCAGGCCAGGGTGATGAGTCTTGTCCCTCAGCTTCAGACACCGTTGGCGGGGCGAGTGCCCGTTTCCAGGATAAATGAATACCTTATTATTGCCGTAATGAGATTGGTTATGCCGGACACGTTAATCCCGGCGTCTTTGGATGTGGATGGTATTAATGGATTAAGGCAGCGGTTGGAGGCCGGAGCTAACGTCATCACTTCGATTATACCTCCGCACAGCCACCTGGCCGGTGTTTCCCAGAGCAGTCTGGATATCGAACAGGGACTGAGAACAGTACCGGAAGTGAAAAAAGTATTAGCCAGTATGGGTCTTCAGGCCGCGGAAGCAAGGGATTATACACAGTGGGTAAGCGCCATGAAGCAGAGTCTGGCCGATTGGGGGGAAAACCGTGCTGAGAGTCGGTATTGTGGGAGGACGGCTTCAGGGCTTGGAGGCGGTGTACCTGGCTAAACAGGCCGGATTTGAGGTGGCGGTGATTGACAAGGACCCATTGGTCCCAGCTGCCGCCCTGGTAGATGAATTTTATAATCTGGACCTGATTGGTGGAGGGCTGTCAGCCAAAGCTCTTGTGACAGAGTTTGATTTAATATTGCCTGCGACAGAAAATTATGAAGTACTCGTCTGGCTGAAAAAAGCAGCCCGGCAGCATAATGTTCCTTTGGCCTTTGACCTGCAGGCCTATAACATCAGTTCATCGAAAAAGAAATCCAACCGTCTGTTTACCATGGCCGGGATTCCGATACCGGAGCAGTGGCCGGGCTGTGATTTTCCGGTGATTGTTAAACCTTCTAATCTCAGCGGTAGTCGGGGCGTTGAGCGGGTCGACGATCAGGACTACCTGCGAGCTCTTATGAACAGGTTGGGTGACGATATAGTAATAGAAAAATACTTGGCAGGGCCATCTTATTCGTTAGAAATTATTGCTGATAAGGGAAAATGTGTAGAGTTACAGGTAACAGAACTTAACTTTGACCGTGGATTTGACTGCAAACGGGTTATTGCCGGTCCAAATACAGGGCGCAAGGCCGACGAGGCGCTTAGGGAGATTGGTAAACGGATTTCATCTGTACTGAACCTCTCAGGGATAATGGACATCGAAGTGATTGAAACCGATAATGGTCTGAAAGTCCTGGAGATAGATGCCCGGCTGCCCAGCCAGACACCCTCGGCTGTCTATCATTCTACTGGGGTGAATATGGTCAGTTTGTTGGCCGATTATTGGGTTGACGGCAGACTGCCTGCCAGGGGGAAACTTTTTGGCGGGGATTGCCGGGCTGTAATCTACGAGCATTTAAGGTTCAGACGAGGGACTCTTGAGGTTGCGGGAGAACATATCCTCACTGATGCCAGGAACCTCAAAATATATAAAGATATGTTTACTGCCGATGTGATGATATCGAATTTTGCAGAGACCTCTCAGGAATGGGTTGCAACACTCATCTTCACCGATGAGACCGAAATGGCAGTGTGGGAGAAACGCAACAGGGCCATCGATGCCATCTGCCGGTCTTTTTATGCCAACCGGTTCATCGACCCGGAACCGTTTGGCGAGGGGGGTGTGGACTATGACCAGATTATATTATGAGGTAGTAAAAGATATCCCATCCTATCTGGATGAACTGGACGGGGCCTATCTGGCCGCAACCGGTCACGATCTATTGGGACTGGCTGCCCGGACGACCGGGACATCCAGAGATGAAGCGGCGCAAAAGATTAGGAATTTTACCGCTGCGGTTGTTCCGGTTACCTCCGGGAAAGGTGTGATTCCCGGTTTCTCTTTAGCTGTTGAGTCTATCTTGAATCATATCGGGTTAACTGCTTTTGTTACCGGTCAACCCGACATTGCCGGGATTGGAGAGGCCTTCCAGAGAGAAGCCCAAATCCTATTCTCGGCAGATGATCAAAAATTTCTGGCTTTTAATCTTCACAGCCGGAAAGTTGTTGACAACTCCCAGGCCACGGCATCTGGCTTTACACAGGCTATGGCCGCTGCCGCGGAGAAGGATTCAGGGGGTCTGGCCGGCGCCAGGGTGCTGGTAATCGGGTTAGGCCCGGTGGGATCATATGCGGCTCTGGAGCTGAAAAAGATCGGAGCCCTTGTTTCGGTCTTCGATATAGATCTATTAAAGATAAAAAGATTTGTCGATGCAAACGATGGCATGCAGGCTGTGTACGACCTGCGGCTGGCAGCCGGGGAAATCAACTACATCTACGATGCCACTCCGGCACCAAAGATTATTGATGATGAAATGATTCGACCTTCAACTGTCATCTCATGTCCTGGGGTCCCCCATGGCTTGACCGCTGCCGCATTGGTTAAAGCGGGCCCGGGCTTCATGCACGATGTTCTTCCTCTGGGTGTTGCTGCAATGGCTTTGCAGTGCATTTGAATCAGGGGATTAACTATAACCTCCTCTTTTTTTTGAGAGTACTCAGCTCTCTTTTTTTTTGTGTGATTCCGCTTTTGTTTTCCTGAAACAGATGATTCTCCGGAGAATCGTTTTACCAAACTCTTAGGGAAAGCCCATTTATAAGCATTTTGAGCCGCTGTGATGAGCAAAGTAATCAGATTTGGAGCGAGTACGTATGTAATCATTGACAAAAGGAATCCCTTGGCCGGTACTTGCAATTAATGCCGGAAATCCCGTCCTGATTGGAAGCACGTTAAAAATTACCGCTTCATCCAGCGCCCTGAATTATTGGCATGATTTTTGCTTGAAATAATGGTAGATATCTATAAAGGTGTTATACAGACTCATATTTGTGCAGAAAGGGGGAAGTGATTTGAAAAGGTTCTTACGGGAATTTCTTGGACCTGAAGCAAAACAGTCAATTGATTCCATGCATTATATGCAAAAGATAAAATACGGGGTATATGCGCCGCCTTCTCTTAAACAGCTTGTGAGTCTTAGACACCTGTTGATAAACACGGCAAATTTCAATGATGTGAAATCCGAGGAATTGTTAGGTTTAAGTAAAATTGAATGCCATATGCTCCTGAAAAAGCTTAACCAGATGTATAATTCTCAGCGCCGCTACCGGCGACTTTCCAGTACAGGAGATGAAATGCAGTATGTCAAGACGGCCTCTAGCTAAGCTTAACGTCAGTAAAGGAACAAATCGGAGTAGTTACGTTGATAGCAGTCAATTTAAAAAAATGATTAAAGCATGGGGCGCCAGTCTTATTGGTTTTGGAGATGTAAGTGAAGGGTTGGCCTGGGAGTTTAAATACATCTCGACAGCTATCTCTCTGGCTGTTGCTCACCCTTCTGCCAAAGAAAGCATTGTCAGTAAGAATTCAGTGGTAGCTTACACCAACCAGTTTCCTGTAATCGATGCCACTTTGGAAAATGTTCAGAAGCGAATTGTATCTTACCTGCGGTCATTAGGCTGGAAGGCCTTTGCCATTCCCCCTGATACAGATAAAAGAGACTTTTCTTTTGCTGCTAGACTATTTCCACTGTTTCCGCATAAAACGGCTGCCACATGTTCGGGGCTTGGCTGGGTTGGCAAAAACGGCCTGCTGGTAACCAGAGAATATGGAGCCAGGGTAAGCTGGGCAACTGTTTTAACTGATGCCCCTCTTGAAGTTTCCCGACAGCCCTATTATGGGAGCGAGTGCAGCGGCTGCAGGCGGTGTGCGGAAGCATGCCCGGCTGGGGCCATCAGGGGTATCCACTGGTCCCGTGAAAACCCCGATGAACAGCTCCTTGACGTGGAGAAATGCTCACAGCAGCTGTCTTACCATGCCAAGGTTATCGGCAAGATGATCTGTGCCCACTGTATAGTCGTATGTCCTGTGGGAAGAGACAGGCGATTATTTATCTCTAAATAAATCAGCTTTAGAATTTTTTGAAAGGGGGAGACAGCAAAAAAGATTTGGCTGTTTGTTTGATATTCAACTAAAATCCGGAGAGGAGAATCATTTATGGAAATGACAAGTCGCGAGAGATTTATGGCCGCCCTTAAGGGCGAGTCTGTTGACAGGTTACCGGTGGTAAGTATCTGTCAGCATGCTACCTATGAACAAATGGAAAAACTCAATAGTTACTGGCCTGATGCCCTATATGACGCTGGATTGATGGCTAAACTGGCCGGCGGGGGATACTCAATCCTGGGTTTTGATTCAGTGAGGATTCCGTTTTGCCAGACTCATGAAGCCGAGGCCTTCGGGGCCACTCTAAAAGATGGTGGTAAGGAGGGTCTGCCCAGTGTAAAGGTGCATCCATTTAAACTTGGAGACACCGTGCCATTCCCCGAAGACTTCCTGAAAAGGGGCCGGATTCCCAAACTGCTGGAAGGTATTAAGATTTTGAAAGAGACTCTCGGTGATAAAGTAATCGTTATGGGCGGAGTTATTGGACCGTTCAGTATCGCCGGCCAGATTCTGGAAATTACCGGGATGTTGATGGAAGCTTACAAGAAACCGGAAAACGTTATCCAATACGTGGAAGCGGGTGAACAAGCTGCCAAAGCCCTTGGCCTGGCAATGATTGAAGCCGGGGCAGACGCTATAGTCATCGAGGACATGATGGCCTCACTTGATATGATCAGCCCCCCAATCTACCGCAAGTTGGCTGCCCCTTATGAGAAAAACCTGGTCGAGGCCTTTAACGTACCGACCATTATCCACATATGTGGGAAACTCGACCGGATTATGGTTGATATAGCCAAAACCGGCTGCGCTGCAATCAGCGTTGAGCCTGTCGTAAATGTGCCGGGAGCCCTGGAGAAGTTTAAGGAAGAAGGCATAACCACTCCGCTGATTGGTGCTATTGACCCCGTTAATACTCTGTTCCAGGGCACTGTTGAGGATGTCCGGAGAGAAACCGCTGAGTGTATCGATAAAGGTTTTGCTATGCTTTCTCCTGGATGTGCGGTACCCCCGGCCACTAAAACCGGGCACCTGACTGCAATAGTGGAAACAGCAAAAGAAAAAGCTGCGGTTAAGTAAAAGGAGGGAATTTTTTCAAAATGGAATGCAATGTAATTTTTCAGCCCTCCGGGCGAAGAGGAAAAGTTGAAGCAGGAAAGACACTGCTGGAAGCATCGTATGAATTGGGTGTGGAAATTGAAGCGCCCTGTGGGGCACATAAAGTCTGCGGTAAATGTAAAGTCAAAATTGAGACAGGTTTTTTTGAAAAGTTTAATATTGATTCACAGATGGAACACCTGTCACCTTTCAGTGAAGAAGAGAAAGAAATGCTCAACGAAAAAGAGATAGCCGGCGGGTATCGGTTGGCCTGTGCAACGCAGATTCAGGGTGATGTCCTCGTCTTTGTTCCGGAAGAGAGCCGTAAGGCTGACCAGGTAGTGCTGCAGACCGGGAAAGAGCGGGTTTTCAAACTGAATCCGGCAGTCAAGAACTACTACGTGGAAATGTCCAAGGCCACTCTGGACGACCACCGGGATGACCTGCGGCGGTTACAGGATGCCATGAAGGACCAGTTTGGGCTGGATAACCTGAGTATGGATTATTTTGTTCTCCGGGAACTGCCCAACGTGATCAGGGAAGGCGAGTGGAAAGCCACTGCCACCGTACTTTACGGCCATGAGATTATCGATGTCCGGCCCGGATTTGCTGATAGGTGGTATGGTATCGGTATTGACGTGGGCACCACCACAGTTGCCGCCTACCTATGCGATCTGAAAACCGGCGCGATGCTAGTCAAAGACGGGATGATGAACCCACAGGTTCGTTACGGTGAAGATGTTCTGTCTCGGATTACCTATGCCATGATGAATGAGGATGGCCGGGATAAACTCCACGATTCCATCATAGAAGGCATCAACACTTTAGCCGAACGGATGACCGAAAAAGTTGGCTTAAAAGCTACAGATGTGGTGGAAATCACCCTGGTGTTCAACACCGCCATGCACCATTGCCTGTTAAACTTAGAATCCAAGTACATGGGCCGGTCACCCTTTGCGCCAGCCATTAGCGTCCCCTTTGATGTCAAAGCCCGTGACCTGGGTATCAATATTTCTAAGTCCGCCAACGTCCACATACTGCCGGTAGAAGCAGGATTCGTCGGTCCGGACAACGTTGCCGTCCTTATTGCCGAAGAACCCTACAAGCAGGATGAGGAAGTCCGCCTGCTCATAGATATCGGTACTAACGGTGAAATCGACCTCGGTAACAGGAACAAGCTTCTCTCCACTTCCTGCGCCACCGGCCCGGCCCTGGAAGGAGCCCAGATCAAGTTCGGTATGCGGGCTGCTCCGGGAGCTATCGAGAAACTTAAGATTGACCCCGAGTCCCTGGAATGCACTTACCGGGTAATAGGAGATGAAACCTGGCACGGACATGGCAGCAAAGGCAATGCCAAGGGAATTTGCGGTTCCGGAATCATCGACATGGTGGCCGAGGTATTCAAGGCCGGTATCATCGACAAAACCGGTAAGTTTAACATGAAACTCGAAACTGAACGCATCAGAAGAGATGAGAACGGTAAAGCAGAGTACGTTATGGTATATGCCGAAGATAGCGGAATTGGTAAGGACATCACCGTAACCCAGGGTGATATCCGCGCCGTTCAGCTGGCGAAATCGGCTCTCTATGTAGGGGCCAAGATGCTAATGAGACACCTTGGTGCTGACAAGATAGACCGCGTAACTCTGGCCGGAGCCTTCGGCAGCTTCATTGACAAGGAGTCTTCTATGGTTATCGGTCTCTTCCCCGACTGTGACCTGGATAAGGTGGCCGCAGTTGGTAATGCCGCCGGTGATGGAGCCCAGGCAGCCCTGCTGGATAAAGACAAGAGGATTGAAGCTCGTGACGTCGCTGCAAGTGTAGAGTTTATTGAGACTGCTGTAGAGCACGACTTCCAGGAGCGCTTCGCTGAGGCCATGGCCTTCCCCCACTCCGTAGACCCATTCCCCAGCATCCAGCACATTCTGGATAAAATCCCTGGTTACAAGAAATAGGTGCTAGGTGCTAGGTGTTAGGTGTTAGGTGAAAAGGTGTCAGAAAAGAATAAAGAATACCGCAGAGCATTCCTGTAATGAATTTAAAAGAGGTTTGAAAAAAAGAGTACCTTCTGTTAACATACGAGGTGTCAGCTTCACGCAAGCGACCCTTAAATAACAGAGGAGGTACTCACATGAAGTAT
>Ga0209347_1003269_pt1 | contig 19364 bp, 17 predicted proteins | sample AutmiccommuBRH23_FD_187382 | JGI IMG/M metagenome (GOLD analysis project Ga0209347, IMG submission 187382) | Deep subsurface microbial communities from Mt. Terri, Switzerland - Autotrophic microbial communities BRH/23 (SPAdes) (version 2) | ecosystem: Environmental > Aquatic > Deep subsurface >...
CAGTCACCCTTCATTTCGCGGACAAATGTGGGATGTACGGCATACTGCAGTGCCAGTTGCTCACATGTGTTGGAAGTGCGACTGAATGCAAGTATCCACCTGTCAGGCCTGAAGCGGGAAACATTGCGCGCGGTCTTTCCTGAAACCGTGGGAGTCACTACATATTTCACCGGAAGGACCTGCAGGGCGTCATTGACCTGTATGGATATCATGTCCTCCACTCCCGGGTTCATCCTGCTCAGTGCCTTCTTCATGAGAGTAAGCCCTTCTTTTGTATTGCTTCTCCATGCCTCGGTTGACCTGGCGATCTTCACCATCATCCTGACAGTCTCAACCGGGTACCTGCCTACAGCGGTCTCTGCAGAAAGCATGACCGCATCAGTACCGTCAATGATGGCATTGGCAACATCCGTAGCTTCCGCTCTTGTGGGACGGATGTTCTCGATCATCGACTCAAGCATCTGGGTCGCTGTGATCACAGGCTTGCTGAGCAGGTTAGCCTTGTGTATGATATCCTTCTGAACGACAGGCACATCCTGGATGGGGATCTCCACACCGAGGTCACCACGCGCTATCATGATGCCGTCACTTTCCTTCAGGATGCTGTCAATATTCCTGACAGCTTTTTCCCTCTCGATCTTGGAGACAATGAATATGTTCTTTCCTTTGCGGGTTGCATGGTCACGCAGCTTCCTTATATCCTCCCCCGATTCGATAAATGAGACACCAAATATGTGCAGTCCTTCATTAAGTGCAAAATCGACGATCTCCAGATCCCTCGTAGTGACCGGATCAATGAATATCCTGGCACCCGGAAGGTTCAGGCCTTTGTTGGACGAAAGGGGGCCGCCCACTATGACCTCACAATAAACATCCTCACCTTCCGTACCTGTACACTGCAGCTGTATGAAACCGTCATTGAGATATATGGGTTTACCAACCTCTACGCTATGAGATAACCGGTCATAGTTCACAGGAATGAGGGATTCGGTCCCTATGACATCCCGTGATGTAAGAATAACCTTCTCTCCTTTTTTAAGGAACACCGGCTCTTTCTCAAAAGTGCCGACCCTTATCTTCGGACCCGGCAGGTCGGCCATTATTGCCACGACCCTGTTCAGTTCTGCCGAAATCCTGCGTACCTTCATGATCACCTCACGCTGCTCACTGATGGCTCCGTGGGAGAAGTTCAGCCTGGCCACATTCATGCCCTCGATAATAAGCTCCCTCAGCACTTCTTCTGAAGAAGAGGCTGGACCTATCGTACATACGATCTTGCTTTTGTTATCCGGCAAATGCATAGTTTCATTCATCCTCGTTCACACCCTTGATACTACACAGTATGGAACTGATTCAATTAAGGCTTATTCTGCAGTATTCAAACGCATTTATATAGTCAGGGTTCAGATTAACTTCATTGATAATAATTATAAAGACTGCATAGTAATATTGATAATGGGAGAATCAGCATGGCAAATACGACATACATGTTAACGGACGGACAAAAACAAGAGCTTTCGTCCATGTTCGGGAAAGGGGTCAATTTCAGCGAAAAGGAAAGGACTTTCTATGCCCATGATGTGGGCGCACTGCCGTCCCTTGTCAAAACGATGCTGGGGAAGACAAAACCCGCAGCAATTGTTAAAGTAGTGAATGAGGAGGATGCGGTCAGGCTTGTGAACTTTGCACGCAAGCATAGTATTCCAGTTGTACCAAGAGCTGGCGCCTCCTCCGGTTATGGCGGCATCATTCCCACAAAAGGAGGAATAATAGCTGATGTGACCCCTATGAGAAAGATAGTCAGCATCGATAAAAAGAACCGCAGGGTCACTGTGGGAGCCGGAATTATCTGGTACGACCTTGAGTCAAAGCTTAATGAGGAAGGCCTGTCCGTACAGGCTGTTCCCTCAAGTGCATTATCAGCAACAGTCGGAGGATGGCTTGCCCAGAATGGTGTCGGGTACGGAAGTTATGAGTATGGCTGGTCCCAGGACACCATGGAGTCTGCGCGCGTGGTACTTCCAAACGGGGAGGTAAGGGACTTTTCAGGCGAAGAGATTGGAAAGGTCACCGGTACCATGGGAACGATCGGGATTATCACACAGGTCACCCTGAGGGTCAGGGAATACGAGAAGAATGCTGCCATTTCAGCAGGATTCCCTGATGCAAAGAGCATGCAGGCAGCCATAGAGAAAATTGGCCAGAGGAAGATCCCCATATGGGCTGTCTCTTTCCTGAACCCCCGGTGGGCGAATATGAAGAATGAGGCTCCCGCTAAGACACACTATGGGGAACCTGTGGATGATCACAGGCCACAGCTGCCGGAGTCATATATCTGCAATTTCGCATACCCTGAATCAAGAGATATCAGCGGCCTTGAGGATATTATCAGGGAGGCGGGCGGCAAAGTGCTTCCGCAGGAGATAGCGGAACATGAAACAGAGGAATGGTTCAGGTCCATGAAGGTCAAGAGGCTTGGCCCGTCCTTCATCCCCGCTGAAGTGGTCGTGCCTGTGAACAGGATTGCGTCTGTGTTCGAAGAGATCGACAGGAAAATAGGGATTCCGGTGCTTGTGGAAGGCATGGTCGTAAAAGGTGATGAGGCCGTCCTGTTATGCTTCATGCCCCATTCGGAAAGGACCTTCAGGTATAATCTCGCGTTCCCGCTGGCTCTGAGCATAGTTAAAATAGCAGAAAACAACGGAGGAAGGATCTATTCATCGGGCCTCTATTTCTCGAAGCAGGCCGATAAGGTCTTTGGCGAAAGACTGGAAATGATAAGGGAACTCAAAAAGAGCACTGATCCCGGGGATATAATGAACCCGGAGACCCTGACAGGCAAGTCACTGATGCAGACCGGGCTTTCTCTTGCAAAGGCCTTCGAACCCATGGCACGCGCAGTAGGCAACATGTCAGGGGTTGGCAAACAGGAGCTCAGGGAAGAGAAGGGCATACCCGGAGATATAATCTCACACGCTTTCACCTGCGCACAGTGCGGGTATTGCGTGAACGAATGCGACCAGTACTACGGCAGGGGCTGGGAATCCCAGTCACCCAGAGGTAAATGGTTCTTCCTTAAGGAGTACCTTGCCGGAAGGATGGAGCTCGACCAGGAGCAGACCGATACGTTCCTTGCATGTACGACCTGCGAGATGTGCGACCACTACTGCCAGCTTGACCTTCCAATAGAGCGTTCCTGGATGACCCTGAGGGAGACCCTTGTCCAGCAGAAGAAGATGATGACCATCCCGCCTTTCGAGATAATGGCACAGAGCCTTGAGAAAGAGAGGAACATCTGGGCCAATTACAAGAAAGACAGGGACAAGTGGCTGCCGGATGATATAAGGGCCAAGATCAAGGATAAAGCCGATATAGGCTATTTCGCAGGATGTACTGCCTCTTTTGTCGAAAAGGACGTGGCTGTAGGTACCGTGCGCCTGCTTGATGAGGCGGGAGTGGAGTTCACTTACCTCGGGGACAAGGAGTCGTGCTGCGGCATACCAATGCTTGTTGCAGGAAAATGGGACCTTTTTGAGAAGATCATGAAGATGAACACCGCCAATATGCAGAAGAAAGGAGTAAAGACAGTTGTCACATCATGTCCCGCATGCCTGCTCATGTGGAAAACGATCTATCCGCAGTGGGCGGAAAAACTGGGAATGGACTATGGTATAGAAGCAAAGCACTACTCGGAGATCTTGGCGGATAAGCTGGATGTGCTCAGGCCCAAGTTCAAGCAGCCCCTGAACAAGGTTGTGGCCTGGCACGATTCATGCCATATAGGCAGGGCCGGCTCAGGCATATACGACGCTCCCCGTGAGCTTCTTAAAGCCATACCCGGAGTAGAGTTCAGGGAAATGGAGCACAACCGGGAGAGAGCACTATGCTGTGGTTCAGTTGTTACCCTCATCGATGAGCCGGAGGTGGCAAGCAGGATCGGCAATGTCCGCCTGCAGGAGGCAAAGGACCAGAAAGCAGACATCATGGCCGCGCTATGCCCGTGCTGCCTTGTGCAGTTCAGGGTCGCTGCAAAGGATAATAATGTGGATATGGAGATACAGGACCTGGGAGCGCTTGCAGCCCGCAGTCTTGGATACGATATCCCCGATACCACCAATGTGGCGCTTGAGGCCTGGATCACTTTCGAAAAGATGATCGAGCTGATGGAACCCGAGAACATGACAGAGATGATGGTCGAACTGCTGCCTGATATGATAGGCGCGATGCCTTCCTATATACAGGCCATGATGAAGACGGTCAAGTACGTGCCGGGCATGGACGCGCTCATGAAACCCATGATGCCAATGATGATGCCCCTGCTCATGCCGTCCCTGATGCCAAAGGTGATGCCGAAGATGCTCATAGCAGTGGAGAAGAGAGTGCCCATGCCAGCTCATATGAAGGAGCAGATGCCTGACCTCATGCCCAAAGCTATGGAAAACCTGATGCCTAACATGCTGCCACAGATAGCACCGCTGCTGACTCCAAAAATGATAGAATATATCAAAGCGAACTGAAACAGCAAACCAGGAAAGAATAACAGAAGAAGAGAAAAGGCTGTCAGCCTTCTATCTTCTTTTTAGATTTTTTTATTATACATTTATTTTGCATTCTTTAGTATTGGCTGGTCTGGCGTGACACCGTAATACTTTGTCCTTGCCTTACCCCATATGCATCCATTTTTTCCGACTACCTTCAACTCGATGTTCTGCAGTGTCTTGCACATGCTGTTGCCGGATCTTGCACCTTTGCAGATAAAGCAGTAGTTCTCACAGAATACTGGAGCTTTTTTCAGGTCTGCCATGTGATATCTCCCTGGTTACGAGACAGTTCATTTCTTCTTGGCCTGGATATTCCTGGCGAATTCGCGTGCCTTCCCGAGACGGCTCTCATCCGGCTGTCCCTTGGTGGACGCACCCATCTCACCGAATGCTTTCATCTGCGGGTCCTCTGCCTTTAGCAGCATATCAATAACAGGCTGGGCAAGTTCACCCTGGCATTCGAATGTCCCGAGGAGATTCGCATCTGCCGCGGTTTGACTGGCTGAACCGGTCCAGGACTGGATGGCTTCAAATCCTTCAGGGACAGCGTGGGTCATGAAGATCGCAATGTTCTTGCCTTTTGTATTCTCCGTCAGGAAGCTGCGCACTTTTGGCGGAATGTCGAACTGCATCACAGGGAAACCTATAAACGCAAGGCTATAACCTTCAAGGCTCTTGACCTCTGATAATGCCTTTATTTCCTTATCTCCTGTGAGCTCTCCATAGATCGCTTCAGCTACTTTCTTTGTATTTCCGGTCTGTGACATGTAGGTTACCAGTGTTTTCATATCGATTCCTCATTTTAGTTGGTATATTAGGAGTACCTTCTACATATTAATATAGATTAGCGTTACAAAAATGTACCTGCAACGGAAAGTGCACAAATAGACAGATCCGGAATAAAATATTTTAACAGAGAGCTGTGCGGAAAGTATCTTTCCGCAGGACAAATGTATTATGCCTTCATGACTTCCTGTAATATTCAGTGAAAGAAAATTTGAAATACCGGAAAGACAAATAAAACACCATAGCCAATATCAGTGCTGGGGAAATTACCCTGGAGGAAGAAAATGGGTTTATTCAACAGAATGGGAATCGTGGTTAAGTCTAAAATGAACAAGCTGGTCAACAAGATGGAAGACCCGAGAGAGACGCTTGATTATTCTTACGAGAAGCAGCTTGAGATGCTGCAGAATGTTAAAAGGGGAGTCGCTGAGGTAACGACCTCAAAGAAAAGGCTCCAGTTGCAGCGCTCAAAGCTCCAGCAAAGCATCGAGAAACTTGACGCACAGGCAAAGGAAGCCATCACTGCCGGCAGGGAGGACCTGGCAAGACTGGCGCTTGAGAGAAAGAGCTCATTAAGCACACAGGTCCTGAGCCTGGATACGCAGATAGCGGAACTGGAAAAAGAACAGGAGAAACTTGTTGCGGCCGAGAAGCGCCTTTCAACCAAGGTAGAGGTGTTCAGGACAAAGAAAGAGACCATCAAGGCACAATACTCTGCTGCCGAGGCCCAGGTCAAGATAAGTGAGTCCGTTTCAGGTATCAGCGAGGAGATGGCAGACGTTGGCCTTGCTATTGACAGGGCAGAGAACAAGACCGAAGATATGAAGGCCCGTGCTTCAGCCCTTGATGAGCTCATCGAGAGCGGTACATTGGAGGACTTCACAAGCAGCGGTGATGACATAGACAGGGAGCTTGCAAAGATCAATGCGCAGTCCGATGTGGACAACGAGCTGGCAAGGCTGAAAAAGGAGGCAGGTAAATGATAATACGCATATCTGAGGAGGGACAGTACCAGGTCCCGAGCAGCCTGTTCGATGAACTTAATGTCATAGACAACAGGATAGTGGAACTGGTGGCCGGAGGAAAGGAAGAGGAATACAGGGCCGAACTCTCAAAACTGTTAAGCTGTATCCGATCAAAAGGAAAGAAGCTTGATGATACTGACATCATGGAATCTGATGTTATCGTCCCGCCGGAGGACCTGACCCTTAAAGAGGCAAGAGCTATCTTTGCGGGTGACGGCTTACTCGAAGGGTGACCAGTGATCAGAATGGCATTCCCCAGAGGGGATACCATTTTTCCAGGTTCTTTTCAATGGGCAGCTCCTTTTCTATGAGCGATTTGAGCCTCATTTCCACGGAGTTGTCCCTTTTGTTCTTTTCCCGCGGTACGAATGGATAGTAGCTTCCCTGCTTGAAGTTGTATATCCAGTAAACAGGGCCGTCACTCTCGAACCTGTAGACTGCACATAGTAACTGCTCCCCAAATCCATTTTCGATAAGGGTCTGGGAGATCATGTGGATATTTGTCACAAGATCCTCGAAATCAGGGTCTTTCAGCACTACCCAGAGGAAGTTGTACTCATCCTTCTCAAGCCTGTAATTGGTGCCTGTCTCAGCCGCGCTATGCTTAAGCAGGCCTTCTATCTCTTCCCTGGCTGTCTGGTAACGTGACATATCCATGGACTTGAAGCAGATACCTGCTGAGCTCGACGGCAACAGGTTCAGGTTCAGCTCCATAGTCACCACGGCGGTGGATATCGCAAATAGACGGTCTGTCTTTGCCTCGGGCAGCTTGCTCTTTCCCAGTACGGAATCGAAAACATCGCGCAGTCCCATCAGGACTCCATCTCCCTCTGCATTTTTTCAAGTTCAGCTATGCGCTTCTCCATTGTGGGATGTGTGGAGAAGAGGTTCATAACAGAACCCGAGACAGCCGGTATGATAAAGAAAGCATTCATCCCTTCGACCTTCCGCAGGTCATCCGTAGGTATCCTTGGCATTGTGTCGCTTATCTTCAACAGTGCGGAAATAAGATTTGCGGGATTCCCGGTGACCATAGCTGCACCCCTGTCAGCCGCAAGCTCACGATAACGGGAAAGGACGCGGATCAGCAGGAAACTGGCCACCCATACGGCAATGGAGATGATCCATACCAAAATTATATTTCCTCCGCCTTTCCTGTTGTTACCGAAACCCCCAAAGTACATGCCATACCTTACAAGGTAGAAGGCAGCGGTGGAGAGGAAGCTGGCTATGGTCAGTACGGTCATGTCCCTGTTCTTGACATGGCTCAGCTCATGGGCCAGCACGGCCTCGAGTTCTCCCTGGTTGAGCCTGTCTATCAGCCCGGTGGTGACCGCCACCACAGCGCTGTTTGGACCCTTTCCGGTTGCGAAGGCGTTTGGCATTGGGGTCCTTACAATGGCTATCCTGGGTTTTGGCAGGTCGGCCATAGCGCACAGCCTTGTGATCGTCTGATGGAGGGCCGGTTCCTCAGCTTCGGAGACCACTTTGGCATTCATTGACCAGAGAACCAGCCGGTCAGAGTAATAGTATTGAAGGCCCATGAACAGACCTATAAAGATCAGCATGAATCCCATCGGAGTTTGCAAATAGGCGAGGGCTGCCAGGAACAACAGGTATACTGCAGCCAGCAGGAACATCGTCACGATCATCCTTGCTTCCAGTCCCATATCCCTTTTCCATTTTACCATGATTGGCGCCTCATTCTTATTGTTATATAATACATACGTTCCTGGTTTAATAGGGTTTCAGAGGATATAATCTTTTATCGTAAATATTTTTAAAAGCATAGTTACCGCAAACTTTACTTACTAATCACCTTATGAAAATACAGACATGTCCTTAAGTAATATAGTAATAAAAGGTGCAAAAGAACATAATCTTAAGAACCTTGACCTGACGCTGCCCCGGGATAAGCTCATTGTGATAACCGGACTCAGCGGTTCCGGGAAATCGTCCCTTGCTTTTGATACCATCTATGCCGAAGGGCAGAGGAGATACGTGGAATCGCTCTCAGCCTATGCCAGGCAGTTCCTCGGGCTTATGGAAAAACCCGATGTTGAGTATATCGAAGGCTTATCCCCGGCCATATCCATCGAGCAGAAGACCACAAGCAAGAACCCAAGGTCCACTGTGGGTACAGTGACCGAGATATATGATTATCTCAGGCTGCTCTTTGCTAGGATAGGCATCAGGCACTGCCCTCAATGCGGGAGGATCATCGCGACCCAGAGCGTGGACCAGATAGTGGACAGCATCATGAGGCTCCCGGAGGGTTCAAAGATACATGTGCTTGCCCCCATCGTAAGGGAGAGGAAAGGCGAGTACAAAAAGCTGCTTGCTGACCTGCTTGCCGAAGGCTTTACACGGGCCCGCGTAGACGGCGAGATCCAGTCCCTGGAGAATGTGGACAATATTGAGCTTGAACGCTATGTTAAGCACAATATAGATGTGCTTGTGGACAGGCTTGTGATCAGGAAAGGCATCGAGGAAAGATTATCTGAGTCTGTCGAAACTGCACTTGAGAAGAGCGGCGGCACCCTTACAGTGCAGATAGTTGACGGCGAGGAGATGACATTCAGCGAGAACCTCGCATGCTCAGAATGCGGCATTGGTTTTGAAGAGATGGAACCTGCAGCATTCTCCTTTAACAGTCCCCAGGGTGCATGTCCCGAGTGTCACGGGCTGGGCACTTCAATGGAGTTCGACCCGGACCTGATAGTTCCGGATAAGACACTGACCCTTGCTCAGGGTGCCATCGAGCCCTGGGACAGCAAGACCAAGGATGGTTACTACATGCAGTCCCTTGAGTCTCTTGCCCGGTACAAGAAATTCTCCATGGACGTACCCTTCGGCAAGCTGGACCCGGAAATACAGCGCATTATATTCTATGGCAGCGAGGAACCCATACCATTCTCCCATGTCGGCAGGAACGGAGGCACCTGGAGGCATACGGGCCGGTTCAAGGGAGTTGTCGCTAATCTCTCCAAGGTGTTCGAGAGTACGGAGTCCGAGAGCAGCAAGGACAGGATGCAGCGATATATAAGCACGAAACCCTGTCCTGTGTGCCAGGGAAAAAGGCTCAAACCTGCCACTCTTGCGGTAACTGTCGACGACCATAATATCATCCAGATCACCGGTATGTCGGTAGAGGAAGGCCTGCACTTTTTCGAGGTACTGGAAACAAAGCTCAACGAGCGTGAATATACCATTTCCCGGCTTATCCTGAAAGAAATAAAGGCAAGGCTTGGCTTCCTGGTAGATGTGGGCCTTGACTACCTGACCCTGAGCAGGTCGGCGGGAACCCTTTCAGGGGGAGAGGCGCAGCGTATCCGGCTTGCGACCCAGATAGGCTCAAGCCTTATGGGAGTGCTCTACATCCTTGACGAACCCAGTATCGGCCTGCACCAGCGGGACAACCTGCGGCTCATCAACACTCTGAAGCACCTGAGGGATATCGGCAACACAGTTGTTGTAGTGGAGCACGATGAAGAGACCATCTGCAGTGCGGACCATGTGGTGGATATGGGACCCGGTGCAGGAATCCATGGCGGGGAGATCGTTGCAGAGGGCAGCCCTGAAAAGATAATGAGCAATGATAGCTCCAGCACAGGGAAGTACCTGAGCGGCAAACTGAAGATAGATGTACCGGAGAAAAGGCGCAAGTCAAAGAATATGCTTATACTGTATGGAGCCGGCGAGAACAATCTCAAGGACGTGGATGTCTCTTTCCCGCTGGGTATCCTTGTCTGCGTTACCGGGGTATCCGGTTCAGGCAAGAGCACGCTCATTAATGAGACACTGAACAAAGTGCTTGCGAAGAAGCTGAACAAGGCCAGGGAAATACCAGGAAAGTTCAGGGAGATAGAAGGCCTTGAGCATGTGGATAAGGTCATCACTATCGATCAGTCGCCCATCGGAAGGACACCGCGTTCCAATCCGGCAACCTACACCAACCTCTTCACCCCCATAAGGGAGCTGTTCGCACAGACAAAGACCTCACGTGCCAGGGGATACCAGGCAGGGCGTTTCAGTTTCAATGTGCGCGGCGGCAGGTGCGAGGCATGTTCAGGTGACGGAATAATCACTATTGAGATGCACTTCCTCCCGGATGTGTACGTGCCCTGTGAGGTATGCCATGGGAAGCGCTACAACCGCGAGACCCTGGAAGTTACATACAAGGACAAGAACATAGCCGAGGTCCTGGACATGACCGTTGAGGAGGGGCTGGAGTTCTTTGAGAACATACCTGCCATCAGCCGTAAGCTGCGGACCCTTTTCGATGTGGGTCTGGGATACATCAAACTCGGCCAGTCGTCCACAACGCTGTCAGGAGGCGAAGCCCAGAGAGTCAAGCTGGCGACAGAGCTGAGCAAGCGCTCCACCGGCAAGACTGTCTACATCCTGGATGAGCCTACCACAGGACTGCATTTTGATGACGTGAAGAAGCTCCTTGAAGTGCTCCAGAGACTGGTGGAAGCCGGGAACACGGTCATAGTCATCGAACATAACCTTGATGTGATAAAGACCGCTGACTGGGTGATCGACCTGGGGCCCGAGGGCGGCGACAAAGGCGGAAAGGTCATAGCAGAAGGCACACCCGAGGAAGTCGCAAAGAGCGCTGTATCCTACACGGGGAAGTTTTTGAATAAGATGCTTGCGAAGTGAGCATTTTTCAGATATTTTTTTGAAATGTGTTTTTGTCGGTTCACTTTTGCATGCCGATGAGGAGCTTGCACCCATATATCAGGGATTTTAGAGAATTGCAGATGCACTGACATATGTTTATATATATCGATATGCCTCTATTTTTATAGAGGAATTGGGATCCTCTTAAATTTGAAGTGGGGTAAGAGTATGGAAAGAAAAGTATGCAACCTATCATTAGATGAGCTCCTGAAATTCGAAGGCGTAATGGCAGCAGGGATCTTCAGTCCGGAAGGAAAACTTGTGGATTATAAGTCCAAGATGGAAATGCCCAAAGAGATGGCCCAGACGACTGCTAAGTTCTGCGGGGCCGTGAACATGATGTTCGATGCCCTGGCAAGCGCCTACACAGACCTATACAAGATGAAATGGGTACCTCAGCATAACTGGATGTACAGCGGCGGGGACTGGACCATTATCATCTCAGGCACAAGGGGCGTTTTTGTCGAGAGTGCAAAAGCCGACCTGAAGCAGCTTCTAAGGGCTCTTGAAGTGTGCTAGGTATACAGAAAGGAGAACGGCTAGCCTCGCTGGCTAGCCAATGCTTTTTAGACGGAACTGTCCCGGGGTCAAGCTCCATAGAACATGAACGCTAAAAGGATAGATGATAGATACAATAAATAAGTAAAAGAGATTTCATACGGGGAGAAACATGCATGAGTTCTAAAGAAAACCTTAAAGCAGCATTCACTGGAGAGTCAATGGCAAACAGGACATATCTGGCCTTTGCGAAGAAAGCAGACGAAGAAGGGTACCCTCAGATAGCTAAACTATTCAGGGCAGCTGCAGCAGCTGAAACAGTCCACGCCTTCAATCATCTTCAGCGCATGGGTGGTATCGGGACTACGATGGATAACCTGAAAGAAGCTATAAGTGGAGAAACGTATGAATTTGAGGACATGTACCCAAAATTCATAGAGGAGGCAAAGAAAGAGGGGGATAACAGGGCTCTCTGGAGCTTTGAGGTTGCAAATAAAGTGGAAAAGATCCATGCCAGATTGTACGAAAAAGCGCTGGAGGAAATAGGAAATAACAAAGAGACCGACTACTACGTATGCAGTGTCTGCGGACATACCCATGAAGGCGAGCCTGAAGGGAACTGTCCGATCTGCGGAGCTCCACCATCCAAATACGAGAAGATAGATTAAGGACCTTTATCCTCAAAATAATATTGAGGGTTATCAGAACCCTCGATTACCTTCTCTTTAGTTTTTCAACAACAGCTTCAACCTGTTCCACAGCAGTGCCTATGTACCTGTCCGGGTCCACCAGGTTGATTATATCATCTTCGCTCAGGTACTTTGCAACATCGGGGTTTGCCAGCAGGACATCCTTGAAGTGCCTGCCGGATTCGTGGGCTTCCATGGCACTGGAGCGCACAAGCTCATGGGCTTCCTGGCGGCCGACACCGCGCTTTGCAAGTTCTATCATGACGGCCTCACCCATGTTCAGGCCCCTGAGCAGGTCAAGATTACGGCGTATATTCACGGGATAGAACCGGAGGTTCTCAATAACGCCGATCGCGAGCTTGATGATATGATCGGTCAGGATGCAGGCTTCAGGGAATACCACGCGCTCGCATGAGGAGTTTGTAAGGTCGCGCTCATCCCAGAGAGTGTTGTTCAGCAATTCCGGCTCCACCATTGCGCGAACGATCCTTGCAAGCCCGCATATCTGCTCTGACTTGATAGGGTTGCGCTTGTGGGGCATTGTGGACGAGCCTACCTGTTTCTTCCTGAAGCTCTCTTCCACCTCAGCTATCTCGCTTCTCTGCAGGGAACGGATCTCAGTGCCGATCTTGTCCAGGGTCGTCACGGTACTGGCCATCCACATCACGAACTCTGCATGGCGGTCCCTCTGGATGATCTGGTTGGAGACATCGACCGAGCCGATACCCAGGTAGTCCATGGAGCGTTTCTGGATCTCCATACCATCTTTGCCGAAAGCCGCCTGTGTTCCCACAGCGCCGGTCATCTGTCCCACCAGCAGGCGTGGCCTGAGCTGCTCCAGGCGCTCGATATGACGTGCTACCTCGGATGCCCATATAGCAAAGCGCAGTCCATAAGTTGTGGGCACGCCTATCTGCCCGTGGGTCCTGCCTGCACATACCAGTTTTTTGTTCTCACTGGCCTGTGCCAGCAACACGTCCAGCAGCCGGTGCATTTTCTCTTCCAGTATGCTCACTGCTTCCCTGAACTGCAGTGCAGTTGCAGTGTCCAGCATATCATTGGATGTTGCACCGAAGTGTACCCACTTGCCGGCATCCCCTGCACATTTCTCTGAAATGGCGATTACAACTGCCATCATATCATGATGGATCTCATCCTCGATCTCATTGACCCGTTCCAGTTTCACGGCACCTATGCTCTTTTCGATGATATCCGCAGCTTCCCGGGGGATGAGCCCGATGTCCGCTTCAGCTCTTGCAAGTGCTGCTTCGACATGCATGATCTTCTCAAGGCGGTTCGCCTCACTCCAGACATGTTTCATCTCGTCTGTTCCATAGCGGTATTCTATAGGGTGGATTGCCATTCTTGATTCTCCGTGATGATATGATAAATGAACTGTATGGAAGTGGTATAACCCATATAGAAATAAATAGCCTTTGAATATACATAAAAAGCAAGGGCGCAGGATAAAAAGGAAAAAGGCAGTATGCCCTGAATTAGAAAAGATGTTGATCAGGCATCTGCGGGTTCAAAGGTCCCGGGAAGTCCCCTTTGAAATTCAGGTTGCCATTCTCAACGCCCATGTATACAGGTTTACCGGTACCCAGTATTTCGGTCAAGAGCGGAATGTTGATCATGCCTGAAGTCGCAACAAGTGTCAATATAGCAAAAACAAAGATAGCAACAGCCCCGATGGCCATGTGATTTCCGGACAGATTGCCAATCTTTAATTCAGAACCGTTATTATCAGAGACCATGAGTAAAAACTCTACATATTACCAAAATATGGTAAAAATATCCATATTTAATATAGTGTTGTAGCCAAAAATATGCATTGAATACATAAATTGCGAATTTCTGAACTAGTGTATGTAGTTGAGCATACATGTTACTCTATCCTGAAATCGAAGACAAAGAACATGATCAGCAAAACTGATACGATGTGTAGAAAAATATAAATAATATAACCTAGGAAGTAGGCATGTTATTTCAATAATGAACAGAGTACAATCTTGGTGAAGGTTATGGAAGAAACAACCATGTGCAGGGTTTTCATAAAAACGGTTTCGATGTTAGGAAAGGTGAACTGAGATGGCGATAGATACGGGAGATACGGCATTTGTCATCATATGCACGGCCCTTGTGATGCTGATGACACCGGGGGTCGGGCTTTTCTATGGAGGCATGGTGCGCAGGAAGAACCTGATATCGATGATAGCGATGTCTTTCATCGCCTTTGCGATCGTAAGTATCCAGTGGGTGCTACTTGGCTACTCGCTCTCTTTCGGCACCGACATATCCGGATTCATCGGTGGCCTGGATCACATAGGCCTAAGAGGGGTCGGGCTTGACGGGCAAGGCATACCTGACATGCTCTTCATGGTATTCCAGCTCGTGTTTGCAGGCGTCACGCTTGCGATCCTCACATCCGGTATTGCAGAGCGCGTGAAGTTCAGTTCCTTTATAGTGCTTGGGCTGCTCTGGACAACCCTGGTGTATGACCCTCTTGCGCATTGGTCATGGGGAGGCGGCTGGGCTCACTCGCTTGGTGCCCTTGACTTTGCGGGAGGCACTGTGGTCCACATCAGTTCAGGGTTTGGCGCCCTTGCCCTGGCACTTGTTATAGGCAACCGCATGGACTACGGTAAATACAGTATGGAAGCCGAGAGCATCACAACCACACTGCTCGGAGGAGCGATCCTGTGGTTTGGCTGGTTCGCATTCAACGCAGGCAGTGCACTTTCGGCCAACGGGACCGCAGTCAACGCGCTCGTAACGACCAACATCTCCGCTGCAGCCGGTGCTATCACATGGATGGCCGCATCATGGATCAAGGGCAAGCCAAGTTCCCTGGGCATGATCAGCGGAGCAATTGCAGGTCTTGTAGCTATCACGCCTGGATGCGGATTCGTCAGCCCGATGTCTGCCATAATCATAGGAGGGTTCGCCGGGCTGCTGTGCTACAGTGCACTTCTCTTCCGTGTACGCAGGGGTCTTGACGAAAGCCTTGACGCCTGGGCCATCCACGGCATGGGAGGACTCTGGGGTGCCATCGCAACCGGCATATTTGCAAGTGCAGCGGTCGGAGGAGTTGACGGCCTGCTCTATGGCAACGTCAGCCAGTTCCTGATACAGGTTCTTGATGCATCCGTTGCTGTTGCCTACGCCTTCGGTATGACATACCTGCTGGCAAAAGTAGTGGACAAGGTCATGGGGCTGCGTGTAACAGAAGAAGAAGAGTACGTGGGACTGGACATCTCACAGCATGGAGAATCCACAACAGCCTGAGGTGATGTTAATGAAGAAAGTAGTAGCGATCATAAGACCGGAAAAGCTCAATGATGTCAAAGCCGCACTGGAAGAGAAAGGATATTTCGCAATGACAGTGCATGAAGTGAAAGGCCGCGGTGCTCAGAGGGGAATCTGTCTCCAGTACAGAGGTAAACAGATAAAGGTAGACATGATCCCAAAAGTAGAGATCGAGATGGTGATTGGCGATGAGGATGTTCATCCGGTCATAGACACGATCAAGCAGAACGCACGTACAGGCAAGTTTGGCGACGGCAAGATATTCGTCTCCCCCGTGGAGATGGTCGTCGGCATCAGGACAGATGATGAGATAATTTCATAGGAACAGGGGGGAAACCCTAGATCTCCTTTTTTGGACCCACTATATAACATTTTTATTTAAAACAGTTTATATAGATAAAGGTTAATAATTTTCATTATTATTTATACTTATGAAGGTGTAAAAATAGATATTATAGTAGACCTGCACTCACACACAACCTTTTCAGACGGGGATCTGGATCCCGCAAAACTTGTAAAACTGGCACATGATTCGGGACTTCGGGCACTGAGTGTCACGGACCATGATACTATCGAGGGTCTTGATATTGTCGAAAGGGAATGTAAAAAAAGAGGTCTGAAATTCATACCCGGCATAGAGTTCACGAGCAAGCTTGATCTTCCCGATATAGAACTGCATGTTCTTGGCTATGGCTTTGACAGAGAGGAAGAAAGCCTGCTCAAAATGCTGGATGAAGCAAAGAACAACGCGAACGAGTACTGCGAAAATGTCTGCTCTATGCTTGAATCATATGGATGGGCCATTGACCGTTCCACTCTTGAGAGCGTCAGCGGAATTCCGACCAGACACGATATCGCTCAGTCGGTAGTGAACAAGGGCATGAGCAACTTTGATTTCCACAATCAGTGGCTCTCGGAAACCTCCCCGCACACCATAGAGATGAAGAAATTCCCTGCTGCTGAAACCATAAAGGCCATTCATAATGCAGGAGGCATAGCTATCTGTGCACACCTGCTAAGGACACTGGATATGTATCATGACATGCATCTGCTGCCCTTTGTCACGGAATCACTGGTGAACTACGGAGTGGACGGATTTGAAGTATTCTACGGGAACAGTTCAATAGAACAGATAGGGACCATGTTCAATATATCAAAGGCAAAGGACCTTTTAATGACAGGCGGTTCCGATTACCACGGGCCGGGAAGGACCGGGCGCTGCATGCTTGGCAGCTATAATATACAAGGGCATGGATTTGACCAGAGGGAGCTGGTGCGGTTCCTGGAAAAAGAAATCACTCCCCCCTGATCCGTATTTTAATGATAGACCTTACACCCGATTATCTCAAATATGATTCAGCGACATCTCCGATCTCCCGCGTAGCTGCTTGCAGTGGAGCTCCTGTGCAGGCATTCGAATCTGTCAAGGATCGAAAACATTAACTTTACAGAGCTTTCCACGAATTCCGGCCTGTTGCGAATCTCCGCTTCTTCCTGTACGTACCTGCTGCCACCCTGCAGATCAGCTCTGCAATTTGTGATCAGATTTGATATACTTTGTTCATCCACCTCAGGATGGAACTGCACAGCAAGCACCTTGTCCTTATACACGAAGCCCTGTTCCTTGCAGGTTTCGGATGTGAAGAGTCTCTTTGCTCCGGCCGGAAGCCCGTAAGTATCGCCATGCCACTGGAAAGCGGTAAAGCTTTGGTTCAGGCCCTGCTGGAAATGGTCTTTCCCGGGGGCAGGTGTCAGTTCAACCCTATGCCATCCCACCTCCTTGAAATCGTTCCTGCAGACACTGCTACCCAGCACTTCAGCTATCATCTGGGCACCAAAGCATATCCCAAGCACAGGCTTACCAGCCTCGATAGCACTCCTCACAAATTCCTTTTCTTTTATGAGCCAGGGATATTCACTTTCCTGATATACGCTCATAAGCCCGCCCATTATTATCAGCATGTCAAAATCATCGTTATGCGGGAATTCTGCTTTTGTGCACAGGAGAGTTCTTGAAAGCACATGCCCTTTTACCTGCACCCACCGGAGGATAGTTCCCAGTGTTTCAAATTCAAGATGCTGCAGACAGTGGATCTTCATAGCAGTTCCCATGTCATGCACTAATGTATGTGTCTGATTTAATTTTTCCTGTGTACTGAAAGGCAGAAGTACTCGCCTTCGAACCCAAACTTACCATGAACTTCACAGTCGGCACACAAGCATCCTGATTTCTGCTGTGCCTTGGGACTGCTGCCTTTGGCACAGAACATGAATGTCCCTTTTTCAGGATATGAAGGGCACCGGGGGCAATTGCAGCCTTTGGAATGGTGATATGATGTGCATACACCAAAATATTTTCCGCGGGTTTCGGACATATGACCTCCAATTTCCAGACTTGATCTTAAATCTGTGGCCGATCAGACTACAAGCAGCCCTTTTTGCCAGTCATTGATCACTTTCATGGATACCCTCATCTCATCTATCTCGCCCTTTTTCTTCAGGAAATTACTTTGCCGCCCTATAAGTTCAATGACCTCATAGGGATCCTGACCTTCCAGAGTTATGTTGTATAGAGATTCAAGTGAGGCCTTGTTCTCAGCACATAGTTTCTCGATCATTTTGAGGGCCACACCCAGCGTGTCTTTCAGGTGTGTTGAATCCTTTACTCCCAGAAGACCCTGCATGCATTCGTCATGCTCGTCAAAAGGTATTACTCCCGGCGTGTCAATGAATTTGATGTTCGAGCCTGCATTTACAAGCTGAACTCCCTTTGTATACCCGGATATTGAAGACGTACCGGCCCTGTGCCTTCCGGTGACACCGTTTATCACCGAGGACTTGCCGACATTCGGGTAACCCAGACAACCCACCAGGATATCCCGGTCCTTCATGTTGTTGATGCCGGCGATCTCCAGGATCTTATGCCGCAGGATAGTCGTGCCGGACTTGTCCTTGCCAGATACAAAGACTGTTGGGGCAATCGATGAAAGAGCGAGCTTTGAGATATCGAGACTTTTCTTTGATACAAGGTCGCATTTGTTAAGGACTATTATGAACGGCTTGCCCATACGGATTATATCGTTCTCCACATGGCTGTTCCTTGTCTCCTGCGGAAAACGCGCATCCACTATCTCAAGAAGGATGTCTGCTTTTCGGATTACATCCTGTACGAGCATCTTATAACTTGCCATGCTATTGCTAACAGCATTTAAGGATATAGACATATTGCGCATGCTGCCAAATGACAGAAAAAGTGCAAATGTTTATTATCTTCTTTTCTGAGTTACTAACGGAGTTCAATATCATGAAGACCATTTCAATTGACCCGGACACCTGCTCAAAATGCGGCACATGCATCCAGATCTGTGCCCTTGGCCTGATAATGAAAGGTAAAGGAAATATGCCTTTCATGCCTGATGAGGTCGGTGCCTTCTGTACAAAATGCGGTAATTGCGAAGCTTTCTGTCCCGAAGGAGCGATCCTGCCTGAATATGACACCCGTTACCCGACGCTTTCTGAAGAAGATACTCAGGGAGTAACTGCCGGGAGCCTGGGCCTGTATATGCGCCAGCGCAGGTCTGTGCGCAACTACCAGGATAAGATGGTGGACAGGGAAACGATCGAGGACATACTTGACATCGTACGCTATTCACCTTCAGGCATGAACAATCAGCCTGTGAACTGGCTCATTGTCCATGATCCGGCAAAAGTGCGCAAGCTCGCAAGCATTACCATTGACTGGATGCGCAGCATAAGGGACAGCGATGCAGAGCACCCACTTAAACCTATTATTCCATCTCTTATCTCTGCATACGAGAGCGGGAAGG
>Ga0209347_1003270_pt1 | contig 19355 bp, 17 predicted proteins | sample AutmiccommuBRH23_FD_187382 | JGI IMG/M metagenome (GOLD analysis project Ga0209347, IMG submission 187382) | Deep subsurface microbial communities from Mt. Terri, Switzerland - Autotrophic microbial communities BRH/23 (SPAdes) (version 2) | ecosystem: Environmental > Aquatic > Deep subsurface >...
CGGCGTGATCAACGGATCGCTCATCACCTTCGTCGGGCTCCCGTCGCTGGCCGTGACCATCGGCACGCTGGCCCTCTTCCGCGGCATCGCGGTGGGCCTGCTCGGCACCACCGCCATCAGCGAGTTCCCGGAGTACTGGACGGACCTGGCCCGCGCCAACCTCCCCGGCACCCCCGTCCCGCTGATCATCGTCCCCTTCATCGTGCTGGCCATCGTGTTCGCGGTGCTGCTGCACTTCACCCCCTTCGGCCGGTCGCTGTACACCATCGGCCTCAACAAGGAGGTGGCCGCGTTCTCGGGCATCGACGTGCGCATGACGAAGTTCTGGCTGTTCGTGATGAGCGGCACGGTCTCCGGCTTCGCCGGCGTCTACTTCACGCTGCTGTACAACAACGCCCGTGGCGACAACGCCATCGGCATGGAGCTGTTGATCATCGCCTCCGTCCTCCTGGGCGGGGTGTCGATCTTCGGCGGTCGCGGGGCCCTGCACGGCGTCATCGCCGGCGTGTTCCTCATCGGGACGATGTCCAGCGCCCTGCGCCTGGCCGGCGTCACCAGCGACATCATCAACGTCATCACCGGCACGGTCCTCATCCTGTCGGTGGTGTCTGCAAGCTTCCTGGCCTGGATCCGCACCAATCGGATCGCCGCCATCGGGAGAAAGAAGGGCCAGGCGGGCTCCACCGGCGCACCGGCCTGATCCACCCTGGAAGACACGGTCCAACGAAGGGCCAAAGAAAGGACACAGCAATGTTCACCAAGGGACCCAAGACCCGCCGCTTCGGCGTCGGTCTGGTCGCGATCGCCGCTTCGGCGGCCCTCGCACTGTCCGGCTGCGCCGACTCGGGCGCCGAAGGCTCGGCCAGCGCGCCCGCGACCAACGGCGGCGGCGAAGGCGGGGGCGTCAGCGTGACGTTCCTGCCGAAGAACCTCGGCAACCCGTACTTCGACACCTCGAACGCGGGCGGCAAGGAGGCCGTAGAGGAGTTCGGCGGCACGTTCGAGGAGGTCGGCCCGACGGAGGCGTCGCCGACCGCCCAGGTGCCGTTCATCCAGACGGCCGCCCAGCAGGGCGTCGGGGCGCTCGTCGTGTCGGCCAACGACCCCGAGGCCCTCTGCGATGCACTGGACGAGGCGCGTGGGGCCGGCGTGAAGGTGGTCACCTTCGACTCCGACACCAACCCCGAGTGCCGCGACCTGTTCATCAACCAGGCCACGGCGGAGGGCATCGCCAAGGTCCAGGTCGACCTCATCACCGAGCAGATCGGCGACGAGGGCCAGATCGCGGTCCTGTCGGCCTCGGCCAACGCCACGAACCAGAACGCCTGGATCGACATGATGAAAACCGAGCTCGAGGCGAACCACCCGAACGTGGAGCTTGTCGAGGTCGCCTACGGTGACGACGACGACCAGACGTCGTTCGACAAGACCGCGGCCCTGCTGCAGACGTACCCGGAGCTCAAGGGCATCGTGTCCCCGACGACCGTCGGTATCGCCGCCGCGGCGCGCTACCTGTCGACGTCGGACTACAAGGGCAAGGTCATGCTGACCGGTCTCGGCACGCCGAACCAGATGCGCGAGTACGTCGAGGACGGCACCGTCGAGGCGTTCGCCCTGTGGAACCCGGCCGACCTCGGCTACCTGGCCGCGTACGCCGCCCAGGCCCTGGTCAACGGCGACATCACCGGCGCTGAGGGCGACGAGTTCGAGGCCGGCAAGCTCGGCTCCTACACCGTCGGCGCGGACGCCTCCGTGCTCCTCGGCGACCCGTACGTGTTCAACGCCGAGAACATCGCCGACTTCGACTTCTGAGTCGACGACACAACACGAGGCGCCGCCCGGATCTCCGGGCGGCGCCTCTGTCGTGTGCGTAGTGCCGCGTCAGCTGCTCAGGCCGTACGCGCGGTGGACCAGCACGATGGGGTGCACGGTCTCGACGCCGCTCGACTTCTCGATCTGCCAGCGGCAGGTCTCGGTGTCGCAGGCGGCGAGGCCGTCGTTGTTGGCCTGCACCATGTCGAACAGCGGCTGGCCGACGGCCTGGGCGATCTCGTACTTCTCCTTCTTCAGCCCGTAGGTGCCGGCGATGCCGCAGCAGGTCACGTTGCTGTCGATGACCTCGAGCCCCGGGATGAGCCGCAGCAGGTCCGACGCCGGGGTCCCGATGCCCTGGCTCTTCAGCTGGCACGGGGCGTGGTACGGCAGCCGCATCTCGACGGGCCGGAAGTCGGTCGGCAGCTCGCCCGCGGCGTGCAGTTCCATGAGGAACTCGGAGATCTCCCGGATGCGGGTGCCGACGTCGAGGAGCTCGGGGTCGTGGATGCCGAGGATCTGGTGGGCCTCGTGCTTGAGCATGCCCGTGCAGCTGCCCGCTGTGCTGATGATGGTGAGGTCGGTGCCCGGGGTGCGGAGCTGGTCGACGAGGCGGCGCACGGACGCGCTGGCCTGTTCGAACAGCCCGTTGCTCTGCTCGGCCAAGCCGCAGCAGCCCTGGTCGGGGACGATGACCTCGTAGCCGATGTGCTCCAGGACCTCGATGGCCTTCTTGGCGGCGTCCACCTCGAAGTAGCCGCCGGCGCAGCCGTGGAAGTAGACCAGCGCGCCGCGCGTCGGAGCCTTCGTCGGCTTCGGGCGCTTCTTCAGCCACTTGTGCAGGGACTCGCCCCGTGCCGTCGGCATCGGCGCGTCGCGGTGCACGCCGACGACCTTCTCCATGGCGTAGCGGGCCAGCTTGTTGTCCAGCACGGCGTTCGCGATCGGCGCCACGGGCGTCATGGCCTTGCCCATGAGCACCGTCTGCGTGATCATCCGGTCGCGCACGGGCACGCCCTGCTCGGCCTTCATGACCGCGCGTGCGAGCGAGTTCAGCTCCGCGACGTTCACGCCCTGCGGACACACCACGCTGCAGGTGCCGCAGCTGGAGCAGTAGTCGACGGAGTGGTCGACGGATTCCTCGTCGCGGAACCGCTCCGCCTGTGGGCCCACGAACTTCGGACCGGAGAACAGCGGCGTCACGGCCGCCACGGGACAGGCGGTTTCGCAGATCGTGCACTTGACGCACATGTCCAGGCTCATGCGCTGCAGTTCGGTGTTGAGCCGATCGCGCAGCGCCTGGGCCCGCTCGTTCCGCGACTTCTCGCTCATCGTGCACCTCCGGTGATGTGGTCGGCGGCCCGGACGGCCGTGGCGACGGCGATGCCGTCGCCGGACTTCTCGCGCCAGCGCTCCGCGCCGGCGATGATCCCGCCCGCGACGTACAGGTTCGGGTGGACCGCCGCGCCGTCGGTCCCCGCGGGCCGGCCGGCGTCGTCGGTGCGCACGCCGACCTCGAACAGGGGATGCGGGCCCCAGTAGACCTCGGGGATGAGCGGCCCCGCGTCGGTCGCGGTCAGCGGGAGGCCGAAGACCGGCTCGGTGATCGCGCCGTGCGAGTCGACGTCGAGGGCGCCGCTCTCGAAGCCACCGGGAGCGAACACGAACGACGACGCCCGCAGCGCCCGCGGGCCGCCCGCGGCGGCGAGCGTGACGGACGCGATCGTGCCGCCGTCGGCGGCCTCGAACCCGACGATCCGGCTGCCCTGGATGAACCGGACCCCGGCCGCGCGGGCCATCCCGAGCAGGGCGTCGTAGAGCCGGAGCCCCGGCACCGACGGCGGGGGCAGCGGAATCTCGCACACGTCGCGGCCGATGACCTCGGCCACCTGGCGCCAGACCCCGCTGCGACGCACGCCGAGCACGGCGGGCAGGGCGACGACGTCAGCCTTGCCGGCCACTGCCGCGACGTCGCGGGCGAACCGGTCGGCGAACGCCTCGTCGTCCATGGCGCGGGCGTAGGTGAGGGGGGTCGGATCGGCCTCGCCCCGGCGGGCGGGCAGGTCGATGAACGCCGAGTGCGCGGCCAGCCGCGATCCGTCGGGCGCGGTGGTGCGGGCGAGGTTGCCCGCGATGAGGTCGGCTGGGAAGTCCTTGAGCTGACGGACCCCGACGACGGCGTAGCTGCGTCCGCCCGCGGCCTCGCCGGCGATCATGGACGGCTGGGCCAGCGCCGTCGGGCGGATGGCGCCGACCGCCGTCGGCAGCTGGTAGTTCCGGGAGGGGTCGCCGACCAGCAGGTCGGGGCCCAGGACCTCCGCGAGCCAGGAGACGGCCGAGCCGACCGCGTCCTGCCCGATCGAGGCGTACGGGTGCCCGGGCGCGACCGCGGCCACCGCGTCGAGCGGCCGGGTCACGCGCTCAGGGGTGTAGCCGAGGACGTCGATGGTGCCCTGGGAGAGCTGCAGCCCGCCCGGGCCCTTCGTGGCCAGGGTGACGGACCGCCCGGCGCGGGCGAGCCGCAGGGCGGCGGTGAGGCCGGCGAGGCCGGCCCCGATGACGACGACGTCGCTCATCGCACGATCTCCTCTTCAGGCTGGGGCAGGTGCTCGACGTCGAGCGTTCCGGCGAAGATCCAGTGGTCCAGGGCCGTCTGGCGCACCTGTTGGCCGTAGAGGATGGGCCACAGGCCGATCCAGCGGTGCTTGAGGAACAGGCGCAGCAGCCCGGAGGCCCGTTCGGCGTCGGCGACCTGTTCCGAGCAGGCGAGGCCCGCCGCGCGAGCCGCGCAGAAGCCTCCCTGACAGGGGCCCATGCCGAGGCGGAGCTGGCGGCGGAGGTCGTCGAGCGTGGCGTCGGGCTGCTCGTGGAGGGCCTTGACGAACATCGAGCGGTTCATGAGCTCGCACTCGCAGATGATCGGGTCGTCGAGGCGGTCCTCCTCGCGGTCCTCGAGCCGGTGCGTGACCGTGTAGAGGCGGCCGTCCCGGCTGCCGGGGACCACCTCGTCGGCCGTCGTGCACGGGCGGTCCTCACCGAGCTGCTCGTTCATGGCGTCGACGATGTGCTCGGCCATCAGGCGGTAGGTCGTGAGCTTGCCGCCGCCGATGGTCAGCATGCCGAGGAGGCCGTCGCGCTTCGAGTGGTCGATGACGGCCATGCCGCGGCTCATGTGGCGGGTGTCCTCGACGGAGACGCGCTTGTCCTTGATCAGCGGGCGCGAGCCCGACCAGGCGTGCAGCGCCCGGGCCTTGCGGAAGCCGGGGATCATGGCCTCGCCGGCGTCGAGCATCTGCTGGACCTCGTTGCGGGGGATGGGCAGGTGGTCGGGGTCGGTCTCGTGGACGTCGGTGGTGCCGATGATCGAGACGGTGTGGACGGGGACGAGGATGTCGCCGTCGGTGGGGTAGACGCAGCGGTTGATGACGGTGTTCACCAGCCGGTGGTTCATCGCGATCATGATCCCGCGGCCCGGCACGACCTCGACGGGGCTGGCGCCGGCCATCTCCGCGATCTGTCCGGCCCAGGGTCCGGCGCAGTTGAGGACGAAGGTGCAGTCGATGCGGACGTCCTCGCCGCCCTTCTCGTCGCGGCAGAGGACGGCGGCGACGCGGTCGCCGTCGCGCTCGATCTTGGTGACCCGGTGGTAGGTGAGGATCTTCGCGCGGTGCTCCATCGCGGAGCGGGCGGCGCCCCAGACGAGCTGCCAGCCGTCGACCGAGCCGTCGGCCACCTCGATGGCGCGCTGGATGTGCGGGTCGAGCCGCGGCTCGCGGCGCAGCGCCTCCTTGACGGAGATCTCGGTGGCGGGAACGCCGGTCGCCGCGGCGCCGGCGAGGAACTTGTCCGCGTAGGCCGGGTCGTCGCCGGCGAGGGTGACGAAGAAGCCGCCGGTGTCCTCGACCGCGCCCGGCTGGATCCGGCGCAGGATCGCGTTCTCCTCGGCGCATTCGGTGGCGGACCCGGGGTCGCTCACGACGTAGCGGCCGCCGGAGTGCAGCAGGCCGTGGAACCGGCCGGTGGTGCCCTGTCCGAGGTCGACCCGCTCCAGCAGGACGGCGCGGTACCCACGCATGGCGGCGTCTCGCACCACCCCCAGGCCGGTCGATCCGCCCCCGATGACCACGACGTCGGTGTCGAGACGCTTCATTGTGTCCCCTCCTTGGGCCTCAGCACGGTTGTACCACGATGCCCTGTCTCCGGCGCGACAACGGACAAGCGGCCGCATTTGTGCAGGCGGTGGTCGGAGGGGGCGGCCCATTGTGCACGGCAGGGCGTGTATGCGAACTGCAATTCGTGGTTGACAGTTCGTGGGTGCGTGCTGTTCACTGGGACGCACGGAGGGGAGTATCCCCCAGGCGCCTCGTCGTCACTACGGCCCGCGATCGGGCCCGGCGAGCCGGTCCTCAACGTGGGCCGGGAGAGACCTCCGATCGGACTGATTCGATCGGAAAGGGACTCGTCATGGACGTCTCCATCTGGATGTGGGCCGCGGTTGTCGGCGTCATCCTCGTCATGCTCGCCGTCGACCTCCTCGCCCACCGCGACGCCCACGTCATCCGCGTCCGGGAAGCCGCCGCGTGGAGCGCCGTGTGGGTCGCGCTCGGGGTCGGGTTCGGGGCACTGCTGTGGTGGTGGCAGGGCCCTGAGATCGGGCAGCAGTACTTCGCCGGCTACCTCATTGAGAAGTCGTTGGCTGTCGACAACGTGTTCGTCTGGGCCGTCATCTTCAGCTACTTCGCCGTGCCGCCGAAGTTCCAGCACCGGGTGCTGTTCCTCGGCGTGCTCGGGGCGCTGGTGCTGCGCGGGGCATTCATCGCCGTCGGCGCGGTCCTGATCGAGAACTTCTCGTGGATCCTCTACGTGTTCGCCGCCTTCCTGCTCTACACCGGCTGGCGCATGATCCGGCAGCGCGACGAGCACCTCGACCCCGAGCAGTCGGCGGTGCTGCGGCTGTTCCGGCGATTCGTCCCCATGACCGACGCCTACTACGGCCAGCGCTTCCTCGTGCGGAGGGGCGGCGTGCTGCTCGCCACCCCGCTGCTGGCGGTGCTGGTGCTCATCGAGGCCACCGACGTCGTGTTCGCCGTCGACTCCATCCCGGCGATCTTCGCCGTCACCAGCGAGCCGTTCATCGTGTTCACGGCCAACGCGTTCGCGATCCTCGGCCTGAGGGCCATGTACTTCCTGCTGGCCGACCTCATGCACCGGTTCGTGTACCTGAAGATCGGCCTGGCGCTGGTTCTCATCTGGGTCGGCATCAAGATGGCGCTCAAGATCGACGTGGTCTACATCCCGACGGCGATCTCGCTGGCGGTGATCGCGACGATCCTGACCGTGTCGGTGGTCGCGAGCCTGCGCGCGACGCGGGGAGCGGCCGGGCCTGCGCCCGCCGTCGAGGGGGCCGGGCCGTTCCGCATGGCGACGGAGGAGGAGCTCGCCGACGCGGGACCGGTGCTGTCGCGGCGGTGACGCTGGGTTGGTGGTTTCCCCGACGCCGTCGGGGAAACCTTGCCGGCCGCCGGGAAAAGTGATATCACTTAGCTATCGAATTCTCGCGGAAGGACGCGCACCATGACCACCCCCCACATCCCCGATCCCACAACCGATCTCGAGGGTGACTCCGTGGGCGGCGCCCCCTCGGGCCGTCCCGTGGGCCGCGAAGGTGCCCGCGTCGACATCGAGGAGAAGAAGGCCTGGTACATCGACGGCATCCTCGCGTTCTTCGTCGCCCTCGTCATCACCGGCCTGTCCACCTGGCAGGGCGTGCTGGCGGGGATCCAACTCGAGAACAACGACGGCGGCGGCATGCGGATGTTCCTGTCCATGCTCGCGTTCCTGCTCGCCATGGTCATGTTCTCGTCGCTGACCATCATCAGCCCCGGAGACACCAAGGTCATCCAGTTCTTCGGCCGCTACATCGGCACCATCCGCCGCGCCGGCCTGCTCATGACCGTGCCCTTCACCACCAAGAAGAAGGTCTCGGTCAAGGTCCGCAACTTCGAGACCAATGAGCTCAAGGTCAACGACGCCGACGGCAACCCGGTCAACATCGCCGCGATCGTCGTGTGGCAGGTCGCCGACACCGCGAAGTCCGTGTTCGCCGTCGAGCAGTACGACGAGTTCGTCGCGGTGCAGTCCGAGTCCGCGCTGCGGCACGTCGCCACCAGCCACCCCTACGACTACGCCGGCCCCGGCGAGGAGAGCCTCCGTGGCTCCACCGAGCTCGTGGCCCAGGAGCTGGCCGACGAGGTGGCGGCCCGCATCGCGATCGCCGGCCTCGAGGTGGTCGAGACCCGCATCTCGTCTCTCGCGTACGCGCCGGAGATCGCCCAGGCGATGCTGCAGCGCCAGCAGGCGTCCGCGATCATCGCCGCCCGCGAGAAGATCGTCGAGGGGGCGGTGTCCATGGTCGAGAACGCGCTCGAGCGCCTCGAACAGCACGACGTCGTCACCCTCGACGAGGAGCGCAAGGCCGCGATGGTGTCGAACCTGCTCGTGGTCCTGACCAGCGAGTCACGGGTCACGCCCGTGGTCAACACCGGCTCGCTGTACACCTGAGCCATGGCCGAGCGTAAGGCGGTGCTGCTGCGGCTGGACCCCGCCGTCCACGACGCGTTGGCCCGCTGGGCCGCCGACGACATGCGCTCGGTCAACGCCCAGATCGAGCTTCTGCTGCGCGACGCGCTGAAGCAGGCGGGCCGGTCGCCGAAGGGCGCCGGCCCGCTCCCTCAGCGGGGCCGGCCACCCAAGGAGTGACCGATGAGGCTCACCGAGCCGACGTCACCCCGTGCGCGGCGAGCAGGTCTGCCACGGCGTCCGGCGGCGTGAGCACGGCCTGCGTGATCACCGCCCTGTCGCAGCGGAGCACCAGCGCCCCGAAGCTGGGCGGTGAGGTCGCCTCCGGGGTGCGGATCTCGTAGGACGTGATCCTCCGGAACGGGACCCGGGTCACGTTGTAGCCGTAGTTGGGGCGGCGGAAGAGCGCCTCGGCGGCCCGGGTGCGGTCGATGATCACCAGGTCCCTCGACGACGCGAGGATCATGGCCCCGGCGGAGCGGCGCCGGCGCCCTCGCTCGTTGAGGCACGGCTGACCGGGCTCGTCGACGTAGACCGGCTGGACGCGGTCCGCGGCCCCCGAGTTGAGCGCCAGGACGAGCGAGCCGAAGAAGTGGTTGCGTGGCTGCGCCGCCGGCGGGGTCGCCGCACGAGCCGGCGGCGTGGCATCGCCGTCGCCCCCGGACAGGACGTAGCGATCCACCTCCGCGATGGTCGGGTGCGACACCGCGTTGTACTCGATCTCCATCGCGCCCCCGTCGGCCAGCAACAGCGTCCATCGCGCCACGAGCAGGTTCGTGTGCATGATGGTCGCCACGACGTCTCGCCGCGACGCCTCGCGGCTGCTGACGTCGCTGTCGCCGGGCGCTGCCCGCAGCACGCGCACCGTGTCCGGGAACACCGCGATCACCGACTCGTACAGGTCCATTCCGGGTTTGATTTTCGCCCGGTCGATGGGGCGGGGCACCTTGAGGAGGTGGCGCGCGCCCTCCAGCTCCGGCCACCAGGGGTGGAACCGACGGGGGAGGTCGGCCGGGTCGGTGACCTCGAGGATCCACGGCCCGAACGTGTCATACTCGCGCAGATCGTCGGGGTCCGCCGCCGCTCGCCATTGAGGAATCTTGGCCATCATCAGGCTCCCATGTGCGCGACGGTGAGGTCGTCGTCGGCCCGTCCCTGAGGCGCAGTACCCACCCGATTCTACCGTCGCGGCGCGCGGGGGGACACCTCCGATCGGTCAGGCGTCCTGGCTGTAGATGAGGACCGAGTAGGGCGCGATCGAGATGTTCGCGTGCGCTCCCATGCCGTCCTCACCGGTGTCGTCGTGGGCCGTCGCATCGAAGCTGTCGAAGTCGCCGAACAACGAGCTGTAGAGCCTGGCGTCGCTGTTGAAGCGCAGCTTCCACAAGCCGCCGTGCGGCATGCCGACCCGGTAGTCGGTGTAGGTCTCCGTGCTGAGGTTGACCACCACGACGACGTCATCGCCGGCCCCGTGGTCCAGCCACCGCTGGAACACGATCACGTTGTCGGCCTCGTTGACGTGATAGATGTTCAGCCCGCGGCCCGTCAGGCCCCGCGTCACCCCGCCGCGGTTCAGGCGCAGGTCGATGAGGTCCTTGTACAGCTTCGTGATGCCGCGGAACCGCTCGATCCGGTCCCAGTCCAGGGGGTCGTCGTCGGAGAACCATCCGCCCTCGAGGGCCTCTTGCCCCTGGAAGATCATCGGGATGCCGGGACTCGTCATCACCAGCGCCCCGCCGACGGTGGAGCGCTTCTGCGCGAACCATCCGTCGGCATTGCCCGGGTCGATCTCGTGCGGTACGCGCGCGGATCCGTTGGCCACCTCGTCGTGCGACTCGGTGTAGACGACCCGGCGGAACGGGTCGCCGTCGTAGTTGTGCGCGATGGCGTCGGCGATCGAGGCGAGGGAGCGCTCCTCGTCCGTCATCGCTGTGATGGCGTGCCGGACGGGGTGCACGAACTCCGCGTCCCACTGCGCGTGGAACCCGGCGCCGAAGTCCTCCGTGCCGACGATGCGGTCGTGGCCGTGCAGGTCCTCCGCGATCGAGATGCGGCCCGGGTACTCACTTCGCATCGAATCGGTGATCCAGCGCATCAGGCCGAAGCCCTCCTCGAGCTCGAACCCGCCGCCGGAGACGGAGCGCATGTAGGGCGTCATGTCGAGGCGCAGACCGTCGACGTGGTACTCGCGCAGCCACATCATCGCGTTGTCGTGGATGAAGCGGCGCACCTCCTCGCGGCCGTAGTCCGGGCGCGTGTCGCCCCAGGGGGTCGCTGAGCGGTCGTCATTGTAGAAGTAGATTCCGCCCTTGCCGTTGTCGCTCCAGCCGTCAAACTGCCAGAGGTCCAGGTCCGAGGGGCCGAAATGGTTGTAGACGACGTCGAGGATGACCGCGAAGCCCTCGGCGTGGGCCGTCTTGATGAGCGTCTTGAACGCGTCGGGCCCGCCGTAGGCGCTCTCGACCGCGAAGATGTGGGCTGGGTTGTAACCCCAGGACTGGTCGCCGGCGAACTCCGCCACCGGCATGATCTGGAGCGCGTTGACGCCCAGCTCCTTGAGGTAGTCGAGCTGGTCGATGACGTCGTGGAAGCCGCCGACGCCCTCGCCGTCGGGGTTGAACGAGCCCACATGCATCTCGTAGATGACCAACTCGTGGTGCGGGGGGCAGTGGGCGGAGTCGCCCTCCCAGTCGAACGCGGCGTGGTCGTAGATCACGCCGTTGCCGACCGAGTTGGTCACCTGCATCGCGTAGGGGTCGATCCGGTCGAGCACCTGGTCGCCGTTGGTGAGGTGGAACTTGTATTCATGGCCCGGCGCCGCGCCCTCGACGACGCCGTACCAGTAGCCGTGACCTTCGCCGTCGAGGGGGTTGGCCTCGCTGGACCACTCGTTGAAGTCGCCCATCACGGACACACTGTCGGCGTGCGGCGCCCAAACGCGGAACGCGACCCCGCCGTCGGTGATGATCGCGCCCATTCCTGCCAGGGTCTCGTGCTCGGCCATGTGCCCCCTCCTCGGTCTGTCGCCAGGACTTCACCCCGACGATCAGAGTGTGCCCGATACGGCTCTGCACGCGCTGCCCAACGCCCCGCAACATGGGCCTGACGGGGGCTGTGTTTCGGATCCGGGGGCCCGGGTATCGAGCTGATAAGGGCAAGCGCCCTCGACGATCAATCGAATGTAGGGAGGAAGACCATGGCGTACCCGAATGAGACGCCCTTCCAGGGAACTGGCGGGACGAACGAATACGGTGCACCCCAGGTGACGACCCCGGTGCCGGCGACCCCGCCGGCTGACGCGTGGACCACCCAGTCCCGGAGCGATTCGACCACCGATACAGCCAAAGACGTCGCGGCTCACACTGGTGACCGCGCCAAGGAGGCGGCCGGGACCGTCAAGGATGAGGCCGGCGCAGTCGCCGGGACGGCCAAGGAGGCGGGCGGACACGTCGTCGAGACGGCCAAGCAGGAGGCCGCCGTCGTGCTGGAGGAGGCCAAGTTCCAGGGCCGCCGTCTGCTCGACGAGTCCGTCAGCGAGCTGCGCACCCAGGCCGGCGCCGGACAGCACAAGGTGGCCGCGCTGGCCCGCGAGCTCGGCTCCGAACTCAAGACCATCTCCGACGCCGATCCCGACGGCATGCTGAGCGACTACGTGGACCGCGCCCAGCGGTTCACCGACGACGCGGCGCAGTGGCTCGACAGCCGGGGCCCGGACGAGCTCATGGCCGAGGTGCGGCGCTACGCGGCCCGCAAGCCGTGGCAGTTCCTGGCGATCTCGGCCGGTGTCGGTTTCGTCGGTGCCCGCCTGCTGCGCGGGCTCAAGGACGCCGAGTCCGACGACACGAACCCCACCGCGCCGTCGACGCCGCGCTACGACCCCAGCCCGGTCGCGCGCCGTCAGTCCGTAGTGCCCGAGGGCACGTTCATCGAGCCCGAGTCCCGGTATGAGGGTCTCACGGCCGAAGGCGTCGACCCCTGGCGGCAGGAGCAGCGATGACGTCGCCCTACATCGACCCCACTGAGGTCGAGAAGGAGGCGAGCTACGCCCGGTACAAGGCCGAAGACCGGTCCTTGGGCGAGATCGCCGGCGACCTCATCGACAACGCGACGACGCTGATCCGCCAAGAGGTGGAACTGGCGAAGGTCGAGGCCAAGCAGTCCGCCGCCAAGGCGGGTAAGGGCGCGGGCCTCGTCGCCGGCGCCGGCGTCACCGCACTGCTCGGCCTGATCGCGCTCACCCTGGGCCTCTGGTGGGGGCTCGCCGTCCTGCTCGGGACGCGCGAGGACCCGGCCCTCGGGTGGAGCGGCGTGATCGTGGCCGTCATCTGGTTTGCGGTCGCGGCGGTCCTCGCCGTCGCGGGCAAGAACGAGTTCGCCAAGATGCGCGGCCTCCAGGAGACCGCGTCCACCGTCAAGAAGATCCCGAACGCCGCCACCGGCCATGAGGAGAAGAACCGATGAGCACGAACCCTGAGGAGATCCGCCGCGACATCGAGCGCACCCGCGCCGAGCTCAGCGAGAACGTCAACGCGCTGTCTGACAGCGCAAAGCCCGGCAACATCGTCCGGGACCAGGTCGAGGGCGTCAAGGACAGCGTCCACGGCATCAAGGAGCGCATCTTCGGCTCCGACTACGATCCCTACGACGACGGCGCCGTCGGCGCTGCCGGCGACCGGGCAGGCGCCGCCTTGGGTGACGCCCGCGAGGCGGTCGCGCACACCCCGGCCAAGGTGAAGTCCTCGACGCGGGGCAACCCGATCGCCGCTGGCCTCATCGCCGCCGGTGTCGGCGCCCTCATCGGCGGGCTGATCCCGTCGACGCGCATGGAGCAGGAGCGCGCCCAGCAGCTCAAGGAGGCTGCGGGGCCGGCCCTGGACGAGGTCAAGGAGATGGCCGCGGAGGCGAAGGACCATCTGCAGCCCCGCGCCCAGGAGGCGGTCGAGAACGTCAAGGGTGTCGCCCAGGAATCGGGCGAGGCGCTGAAGGCGGACGCCGAGGTCGCCAAGCAGGAGGTGTCCGAGCAGGCCCATACCTCCGCGGACACCGTCCGCACCGACGTCGGGTCCAAGGTCGACGAGACCCGCACCGAGGTCGACGACGCGCGGCACTGACCAGCCGAGATCAACGGCCCCGTCCTCCCTGTCGGAGGGCGGGGCCGTCTCCGTGCGCGGGGTTACCGGCGGGGTGCGTGACAGAACTCACCTCAGTGCGTCGTATCGAGCCGTACAGGGGCGTGGGACCGCACTGGTGTGAGGTGTGTCACGCCCGGCCGCCCAGCGGCTGGATCTCGGGGTTGCCGTGCGAGGGGGGCGGGAGCGGCGACGACAGCTCGATCGCCGGTGGAACGTCCGTGACGCGGCGCCCCGCGAGGTGGCGCGCGACCTGGGCGCCGACCGGCAGGTAGTGGAACAGGTCCTCCATCGTGATGGGGCCCGGCGCCACGTGCGTGCCGTAGCGGAACCCGCGGAGGTGCCCGATGTCGGCGCCCGACTCGGCTCGGATGGCCTCGGCGATGAGGTCGTGCGACGTCCCGGAGAGGACCAGTCCGCGACCCCGTCCTCCCCGACGGTGACGTCGAGCACGCCGACGCGGGTGCCGTCCTGACCCACCTCGGACACCAGGGCGCCGGTGGAGGTGCGCACGATCTGGCGGGTCTCCTCGTGCATGTCGGACGACAGGACGATGTCGATCCCGGTCGACGGCGTCGACCAGGGCCTGGCCGCGGGTGAACAGGGCCTCGGCGCATCCCTGGATCGTGTCGCCGGTGTTGACCAGCACGGAGTTCGGGTGCTGTTCGCGCAGGCTCGCGACGAGGGTGGCCATGCGGGCCTGCCCTCCCTCCGTCGACCCGGTGCCGTCGGCGCGGACGTGCGGCCTGGGGACGAGGTGGCCGTGCAGGTCACCGACGTGGATGAAGCGGATCCGAGCGGTCATGGCACCCACTGTGCCGCGTGAAGCTCAGGCCATGCCGTACACCACGAAGATCAGGCGGGCGGCCAGGACAGCCGCGGCCAAGGCGGCGAGCCGGGCGCGCAGCGACGACAACCGCATGGCCGCCAGCCAGACCAGCACCGCGACACCGACCGCCGCCTGGAGCCACCAGTACGACGACGGGGTGGTCTCCGCGATGCGTCGCAGCCCGTGTGCCGCCTCACCCAGCGCGACGGCGGGGAAGACCGCGGCGGCGACTCCGCGCAGCGTCTGCTCCCCGTGGCCCCGCAGCATCCAGACCGCGACCCCCATCGCGAGGCCGCTCACGACGCCGGCGACGCACCAGAAGAGCACCATCCGCATGCCGACGGGGAACCCCCGCAGCATCGTCGTGGAGTAGTAGCCGACCATCGCCAGCGGCCCGGCGGCCGCACCGAGCAGCGCGTGTGCCCACCAAGGGCCCCTGCAGGCGGCGGCGACGAGGCCCGCGAGCGCGACGACGGGCGCGGCCGAGTTGAACAGGGGAGCGAGGGCGTCGGGGGAGTAGGTCTGCCCGAACGACATGGCCACGCCCGCCGCGAGCGAGCCGGCCAGAGCGAGCGGGAGACAGCGATGCATATCCGTCAGGCTAGATGTCGCCGGTGTCAGAATCGCCGCCGAACTGCCCCTGCCGGGGGTCGTTCAGGGCAGACATCGGTGATGACCCCGGCCGCCGGGGCGGCGTCAGTGTTCGCCGTGGCCCTTGCCGAGCGGGTCGGGGCCCGGGATGCCGTCGGGCTCCTCCGCGACGCCGGCGTTCGCGTCGCCGGCCGCGTAGGACGCGGTCAGGACCCGATACGTCCGGGTGAGGAACGCGGCGCCCGTCACGAGGAGCCCGGCCACGCTCACCAGCACGAACACGAGCGCGATGCCGCGGGCGTCGCCGTCGCCGAGCAGCCACCCCCAGTCCGAGCGGCCCTGCGGCGACTCGGCGTAGGGGATGAGCCAGAACTCGGCCAGCGGACCGATGACGAAGGCACTGAGCGGTGCCGCCGACACCTCGACCGCCTGCGCGAAGCCGAACACCCGGCCCTGCTTCTCCAGCGGCACCACCCGCTGCAGGAGGGTCTGCTCGGCGGCCTCCATGAACGGGATGATCACCATGTAGGCGAAGACGCCGACGGCGAGCGCGACGACCGACTCCCGCAGCGTGAAGCCGAGACTCACCACCCACATGGCGACGGCGGCGATGAGCAGGGTCCGCAGCGGGTTGGCTCCGAGGCCCCACTTCGCGATGAGCGCCCCGCCCACGATGAAGCCGATGCTGGACAGGCCGAACAGGACGCCCCACGCCTCCACCGACATCAGCTCGAGGCCGTACGGGTCGAGCAGGCCCATGAAGACGCCGCCGAGGAAGTTGTTGAAGGTGGAGAACAGGATCAGGCCGATGAGCCCGGGCACGGCAATGATCGCGAGCCACGCGGCGGAGAAATCTACCGGCTTCGGGGCGCCGTCGGCATGGACGATGGTAGGTTCCGGGATCCGGATCAGGAGGAGGTGGACCAAGGAGGCGACGATGACGCCGATCGCGATCACCGTCACCCATCCCATCCCCAACTGCCCGATGGCCAGGCCCGACAAGACACCGGTGACGAGCATGGTCATGCCGTTGACGGCGCCGACCATGCCGTTGGCGTTGGCGCGCCGGTCGGACTCGACGAGGATCGTCACGCAGGTGCTCAGCGCGAGCCCGCGGATCATCGCCAACAGCGCCCCGGCCAGGACCAGACCGGTGAACAGCCAGAACCAGGGGCGGCCGAGGTCGACGAGCGTCGCGGCGGGGGTCAGCAGGTAGACGGCGCCGGCGAGGAGGAACACCACGGCGGTGCCGATCGCGGACCAGACCATGACGACGTGCTTACGGAAGCGGTCCACCAAGCCGCCGAAGGGGACGCCGAGGATGGCCATGCCGAGCATGTAGGCACCACCGAGGAACGACGTCGCTAGCACGGAACGCGTCTCGAGATAGGCCCAGAACGTGATGCCGAACCACAGGAAGCTCGTGCCGAGCATCGCCGCGGCCGTGTTGCCGAGGACGTGATGGAAAGCCCGCATGCGGTGCGCCGGGTCCGAGAGCACGCAGCACCCTAACATCGGCCCCGTGCGGAATACTCGCCCTCATGGGCAAGCAGTTTCCCGAGATCTCACCGAAGCTCCGCGCCTTCATCGAGGCGCAGCACCTGTTCTTCGTGGCGACGGCCGCACGGGACGGCCGCGTCAACGTGTCGCCGAAGGGCCTCGACTCGCTGCGCGTCGTCGATGCCCACCGCGTCGTGTGGGTCAACGCTGTGGGGAGCGGCAACGAGACCGCCGCGCACCTGCTCGATCATCCGCGCATGACCCTGATGTTCTGCTCCTTCGACGCCAAGCCCCAGATCCTGCGGCTCTATGGCACCGCGCGGGCCATCCATCGCGGCGACGACGGGTGGGACGAGCTGCTCGGTCTGTTCCCCGAGTTCGTGGGGGCGCGCAACATTTTCGACGTCGCCGTCGACCTGGCGCAGACGTCGTGCGGCTTCGGGGTGCCGCTCATGGACTTTGTCTCGGACCGCGACACGATGTCGGACTGGCTGGTGAAGAAGGGCGACGGCGGGTTGCGCGCGTACGAGCGGCAGCACAATCTGGTGAGCCTGGACGGGCTGCCGACGGGGCTGCCGACGTAGGCGTCGCGGTGACTGGCTCAGAGGTTCCGCAGCACGAATGACAGGCGAACTCGCCCCTCGACCCCGCCAGGGGGATCGAGGGGCGAGTTCGACGGCGTGTCGTGCTAGGTGGGGCCGAGCCGGGCGTCGGGGCGCGGTCAGTGGCCGGGGATGTCGCGGTGTGAGAACCGCCACAGGCCGAAGGCGAGCAGCGCCGCCGCGACGACCGTCTGCACCACCAGCGGCAGCAGCGTGAACTCCTCGGCCGGCATCGCCGGCGTGTGCTCGAACGGGGAGATCTGGCGCGCCCAGTCCGGAATCTGCATGACCTCGCCGAACAGCTCGATCAACGCGCCCGCCACCACCGGGATCCACGCGAAGACCACCAGTCGGGGCGCCAGGGCGTGCAGCGCGGCCGCCAGGGCCAGCACCATCAGCACGCTCGGCAGCCCGGCCGCGGCGCCCGCGACGGCGTCGCCGACCAGGCCGTAGTCGCCGTCGACGCTCCCGGCGAACAGCCCGGAGATGACGGCAGCCACCAGCCCGATCGCGGCGACCACGACGGCGATGACCAGGAACTGCCCGGCCATCCACGCGGCGGGCCGCACGTCGGTGGCGAGCACGGGTTCGGCCCGGCCGCCCACCTCCTCCGCGGCGACCTTCTGCCACGCGATGACCGCGAAGATCGCCAGCATGATGCGGAACATCGTGACGGTGAGCGTCAGGTACCCGCTCAGGGCAACCTCGGCGCCGCCCATCAGCTGCTGGAAGATGTCCGGCAGTTCGGCGAAGGCGTCCACCATCGCGCCCGTGAACGAGCCGTACATGAACGACGCGAGCGTCAGCCCCACCGCCCACCAGAACGATTGCGTTCTCTGCAGTCGCCACGCCAGGGTCAGCGGGCTGCGCAGCCACGTGGGCGCCGTCGCCCAGCCACGACGGGGCTGCAGGATGCCGGCCCCGACGTCGCGGCGGGCGGACAACATGAACCCGACGGCGATGAGGATCGCGGCCGTCGCCAGGAGCAGCCCGACGGGCCACCACCGGTCGTCGTGGAACACCCGCGTCTGCTGCGCCCAGGCCAGCGGCGACAGCCACGACAACCAGGTGCCGTGCTCGCCCGGCCCCGCGGCCATGTCACCGACGCCGCGGATCACCCACGACGCCGCCAGCACCGCCCCCGCCAGGCCGCTACCGGCCGACGAGAAGGCGCTGAGCTGAGAGGTCACCGTCGTCACGCCCGCGAAGACCAGGCCCAGGGCGCCGGTGGTGGCACCGAGCAGCAGCGACGACGACGGGTCGCTGTCGTAGGCGATCAAGGCCCCCGCGATCAGGCCGCCGACCGCCACGTTGGCGATCAGGGCGAGCAGCACGGTGGAGGTCAGCGGCGCGTAGCGCCCGACGACGCTGGCCCGCACGATCTCGGCGCGCCCGGTCTGCTCCTCGAGCCGCGTGTGCCGCGACACCAGCAGGATGTTCATCAGCGCCGTGAACAGCAGCAGATACAGCCAGTAAACGCTGGCGAAGATGATCTGGTGCGTGAGTTCCGTCGGGGCGACGTCGACGCCGTAGCCAGGTCCGGTGAACAGCGTCAGCGACGGGTTGGCGATCAGCCCGACGATGGGCGCCAGATCCTCGGGAGTGGCGAAGATCGTCTTGTACGCCGTCATCATGTACGGCACGAAGGCGGCCAGGCCGAGCACCCAGATGGAGAGCTTCACCCGGTCCCGGCGGGCGGCGAACCGCAGCAGCGGCCCGGTGGCGGTCAGGGTCTCGCTCATCGGGTGGCCTCGCCGTAGTGACGCAGCAGCATCTGCTCGAGTGTCGGCGGATGGGCGACGATGGACTGCAGCCCCGCGGCGCTGAGCTGCAACATGACGCGGCCGATGTGCTCGCCGTCGACCTCCATCGTGACGCGGTCGCCGTCGACTTGGGCGTGGTGCACCCCGGTCATGTGCGCCAGTCCGTTGACCGGATTGGTCGTGGTCGCCTGGACGATGGTGCGGCGCAGGTGCCGCATGCTGGCCAGCGTGCCCGTCTCGACGATGCTGCCCTCGCGAATGATCGACACCGTGTGGGCCAGCGCCTCCACCTGACCCAGGATGTGGCTCGAGAGCAGCACCGTCGCCCCGCGGGCCACGAGCCCACGGATCTCGTCCTGGAAGATCGCCTCCATCAGCGGATCGAGGCCGGAGGTGGGTTCGTCGAGGATGTAGAGGTCGGCGCGGCTCGCGAGCGCCGCCACCAGCGCGACCTTCTGCCGGTTGCCCTTCGAGTAGGTGCGGCCCTTCTTCGTGCGGTCCAGGTCGAAACGCTCGCAGAGCTCGGCGATGCGCGTCGGGTCGCCGTCGC
>Ga0209347_1003271_pt1 | contig 19351 bp, 14 predicted proteins | sample AutmiccommuBRH23_FD_187382 | JGI IMG/M metagenome (GOLD analysis project Ga0209347, IMG submission 187382) | Deep subsurface microbial communities from Mt. Terri, Switzerland - Autotrophic microbial communities BRH/23 (SPAdes) (version 2) | ecosystem: Environmental > Aquatic > Deep subsurface >...
CGTCTGGAAGTTCGTGACGTTCCCGTAGAGGTCGTAGGTCTGGTTCTGCTGCTTGTACGTGCTCGGGCTGACCCGCTCGGACGTCCCCTGGGTGAGCCGCCCGAGAACGTCGTAGACGTAGTAGTCGTTCCCCATCGCCCGGACGTTGCCGGCCGAGTCGTAGCCATACGCTCCGGTGCCCCAGTAGCTCGTCCCGCCATAGCTGGCGCTGATCGAAGCCGGCCGCTGCATCTGCCAGGGGTCCTTCCCGTACACCGACTGCATCTGGTTCGTGTGGGTGACGCTCGCGACCATGCCGTTGTTATGGTACGTCAGCGCATAATTCGCAAATAACCGAGGTACATTCAAGGCCCTGGCCCCCGATCCTGACCCCCGATCCTGACCCCCGAGCCGACCTTCCAATCACACGACCACTGGTTCAGCGGATCGTGCTGTACTGTACGTATACCTCACGAGGCAACCTCGGGAGCGTCACGACCACCGGCCATGCCTTTCCAGCGGTACCACGACCAGAGAGCGAGACGTGATCGACGATCACCGTATCGTTCGTTATGTAGACATGAAATCTTCCTGTATAGCAACCGCCGCAGAGACCCCGAAGCAGAATGCGACTGCCATGAGGTTCGGTGCCGCCGCCGACAAGATCCGCGACAACCGAGTCTGAAAGTTCGATCGCGCGGACGTCTCGAAGCATAGCCGACGCTTCCGAGATCTTGGACTCGAGCACCGGAGCCACGGATGCATCGGCCAAACGTGTAGCGGCTCCGTGGATGTCGGGCGGTGCCGGCCGGTACCAGATATGACGTTCCGCTTCGATAGACATCGCTTGATGTCCGCATGCTGTACTGATCAAGCCGATGATAGCAAGTATCAGCAGCGGCGGTGCCGACCTACTGTCCTTCTTTCTTCTCATCGTCAGTCTCCGGAGTTCACTGTGGTGAGTTGACGAATTCGGTTCTTCTGCAGGATTTCGTCGACGTTCTTCTCTTCGGTGCGACCTGGTACTGTTGCCATGATGTTGCTTTCCCAACCGGGATTGGGCCGCGAGGTGCCGTCCGGCTGGTCTGTGTATTTGTCACGGTGGTTCATGAGATGCCCGGCCTCGTGAGCGTCCACTGCACTTTGAACCGTTGCATCACCATATGTGTAGATAGTCGCTGAACGACCACCGGTTACAGACGATCGATTTGTCTCACCGGGAGCGGCGTCGAAACGGACCCGATTCGCTAAGAATCCGCCTCTCGTCACACGCGTCGTCACGTTGTACTGCCCGAAAGTGCCGGACCACTGTGACTCAATGGCCGCCGTGAATCGTGCAATTCGTTCTGGCGTTGCATCGCGCGAGAAACGCACAGGGATCTCGATATAGATGTTGTTGCGGTCGCGGCGGATTATGGCCTTCCGGCCGTCCGGGTCGGTCAATACGATCGGGTTGTTCGTAACGTACGAATACCGGTTCCAGCTCTGCGGCCTCCCAGCATCCGCGCTCTCCCAGGTGGGATCGACCGATAAGAACCTCCCCTGCACGGGTCTGTAAGACCTCGCGTGCATGTAGTCGAGGTAATCCAGCGATCCGCCGAAGCTGGTGTCGCGCTCGTGGCCGGTGAACTTCATCGACTCCTGGTTCTGCCATTCGGCGGTCGATTCCTCGCCGAACGGGTAGTACGCGTGCCTTCCGATCTGCTGGCGCCAGGCGTTGGTGATGTAGCGAGGGGTGCCGAGGTGGTCGACGGTGTAGTGATAGGCGCCTGCCGGGGAGGACGAGCCGAGGAGCGTCGTGCCGCGGTGCAGAAAGTCCTTCTTCCAGCTCCAGGAGCCCCAGTTCTCGTCGAAGATCCGAAGCACCTTCTTGTCCAGGTCGCGGATCGCGTAATCGGCACGGTTCGCAATCAGATCGTACGTCCAGATCCGCTCGTCGTCCGCCGTGTAGAGATAAAGGATGTCCCGCGAGCCACTCTGCCGCGAGATCATCATGTTCATCGGGTCCCACCCGTAGGTCTCGGTCCCGTCGAAGGTCAGGTTGCCGTTCGCGTCATAGTTCGAGTAGAGCAGACGGTTGGTCGAAGAGCTCACGTACACCGGCCGGTTCGTGACCGACCCGTTCACGATCGTCTGGAAGTTCGTGATGTTCCCGTAGAGATCGTAGGTCTGGTTCTGCTGCTTGTAGGTGCTCGGGCTGACCCGCTCGGACGTCCCCTGGGTGAGCCGCCCGAGAACGTCGTAGACGTAGTAGTCGTTCCCCATCGCGCGGACGTTTCCTGCCGAGTCGTAGCCGTACGCTCCGGTGCCCCAGTAGCTCGTCCCGCCGTAGCTGGCGCTGATCGACGCCGGCCGCTGCATCTGCCAGGGGTCTTTCCCGTACACCGACTGCATCTGGTTCGTGTGGGTGACGCTCGCGACCATGCCGTTGTTATGGTACGCGATCGAGCCCCAGCTCGAGCTCCCCTCCCGGACGTTGGTCAGCCAGCCGTTCGTGTAGTCGTGCGTGAGGTTCCGGGCGCCGGCCACGTTGCAGGGACTCAGCCCCCCGCAGACGGGGTAGCCTGTGACCAGTGGCCCGCCGAGGTGATGCCAGGACCAGGTCTGGTCGAACTTCTTGCTTCCCTGGAGAACGTGGTAGAAGTCGAACGTCTCCACGGCCGTGGAGCGTTTGGAAGGACGCCCTCCCCGTCCTTCGTAGTTGTAGGTTTCGGTCACCAGCCCGTAGATCCCGAACCGGTCGTGCCAGTTCCACCGTTTTGCGTTCAGCACCTTTCCGTTGCGCTGGTCGTTGCCGCTGTTCCCGGTTGCGTAGATGAACTCCTTCAGGGGCCGGCCGCCGGACATGAGGAGCGTGAGGCGTCCCGCGCGATCGAACGTGTAGTTGTGCGAGAAGCCGCTCGAGATCGAGACCGTCGTGGCGTTCCCCCGCGCATCGAACGCGGAGTATGTGGTTGCGTACCTTTCCGGGTGGTACTCGGCCGTCAGAAGCCCTCGGCCGTCATAGGTGAACCACCGCTGCTGCACGCATCCCGCGGACTGATTGGAGCAGACGTATCGCAGCCGGTCACCGGCATCGTAGGCGTATGTCGTCCGGATGCCGTTCGGCTCGACGACCGCGGTGAGGCGCCCGAGCATGTCGGACTCTTCGGAGGTCGTTGCAGCGGTTTCGTTTCCGCTCGCGTCGGTGGCCAGTCGCTGCGTCGTATCTTTCCGCCGGGCACCGAAATACAGAATGTCGGTTGCCTGGCCGACCGGTGGCTCGATCCGCTTGAGCCGTCCACTCCAGTCGTAGCTGTAGGAGGTTCGCCAGTAGGGAGAGAGCACCGCGTCCCACTCCGAAACGCTCAGCGGCCAGCCCGCGCCGTTTCGCTGCGTTTCTCGGTACATCCACGCTCCATTCGCTCCGAGCATCCCTTCCCGCAGAACTCTGCCGAACGCATCGAAGTCGTACTTCGCCTGCGCGATTGGCGAGCCCGTGCCGGGGTTCGCGTAGTGGAGGATCTGGACGCTCGCCGGCGACGAAGCACTCGTAGCTCGGGTGTACACGTTTTGGGTCCAGGCGTCGTTTCGGGTTGAGGGCTCGGGGTCCGGAGTCGGCTTCGTCCAGGTGAGGCGCCCGAGGCCGTCGTATTCATAGGCGGTCCGGATGCCGTCGCTCCCGCCGAAAGAGCGGGAGACCGAATCCGCTTTCGTGAGGCCGGTGGTCTGATCGATTTCCCTGTCGACCTCGTAATGACTGAAGCCTGATACTGAGCTCCCGTACATGGACCGGCTCGTCGCGAGGGATCCGGCGGTCCAGGTGTGATCGATCCGGTAGGTGTGGTTGTTGTGGCTGACCGCCGCCGAGCAGACGTCGGAAAGGCCGACGCTGTTCAGGTTCCCGCCGAACTGTTCATCCCGGATGCGGTTCCCGAGCGAATCATACGTATGAACGGTCAACTGATCCGTGCTTCCCGGCGAAGCGGAGACCATCGTGCGCTGTCGAGTGAGACGCCCCTTCAAGTCGAAGCAATACTGCGCATACTCGGTGGCAAAACCGCCCGACGCCTGCCGATAGCTGTCTCTGAACGTGCCGAGGATCCAACTCGGCTTCACGGTCGCGGTGCTGGAGGCCGCCCACGTCACTGGATCGACGTTCGTCGTGCCCTCGTCGGGGTTGTAATTCGTGAATTGCGTGCGGAGCAGAGATCCCGAGGCGGTCGCGCGGCCGGTGCCGTCGAGCGTCTGCTCAAACCGGTAGTTGCCGTGTCCGTCGTAGCCGGAGCGTCTCGTTTCCACGAACTTCTGAGAGTCGTCGTGAAAGATGGTTCGGGAACGCGCGACACGGCGGTTCGGCCAGTTCCATTGGTTGTCCGCTTCGTATTGCACGAAGCTCTCACGGCGAAGATTCGCGCATGACCCACCGGAACATTCGTAGGTCTGGCTCGACAGACAGAGCCCACTCCCCGCCGGGCAGTCCCGCCGGGTGTAGGGCATCCCGAAGTCCTTTCCGCCGTAGCCTCCCTGGGGCGTGACGTCGTCGGGCCATACCGAGAAGTAGTGCTCGGTCCTGGTGGTCGGCGCTGAGGCCGGGCCACCCGGATTGTGGTCGACTCGGACTTTCGATTCTCCCTGGACGAGCAGCCACATCCAGCCATCGGCGCAAAGATGCGAGTACGCCGAATCGCCAATTGTCTGCGAATAGTTCCATCCGGCTTTCTGGACTCCCGAAGCGTCGAAAATGGCGCGGCTGGACACGCCAATCGAACTGTCGACGACGTTGCGCGGGTTGCTTCCCTCGTACTCTTGGTAGGGACATTGGTTTGTCGGAATCGAGTAGGTGCCGTACGTGTATTGCACCGTCCCCAGAGTTGGAAGGCGCATTGAGGAGAGTGCGCCGATGCATGAGGTGCTGTTGTAGGTGAAGCCCCAGCTCGATTGGGCGCTCAACACGGAGTTGTCGGGCAGGTAAACCGTATCAAGCATGGGTACGGTCGGATCCGGCGTCAGTGTCGTCCCCTTGTAGTCGCCATAGCAGCCGTACTTGGTGAGCCGGTCCGTATGGATGAGGCGGTACGTCGAGACCGTTCCGTTGAAACCGGCGAGCTCGACGGAACTAACCTGGCGGACATAATTCGCCGGCGCATTCAGTGGGTAGCGCGTCTGAAAGCGCACGTGGTGCGTGCGGACTACGCCACCGAGAGCGTCCGTCTCCGTAAGTCTCCAGAGCATAGCGGAGTCCCAGGAGGATGCTGCCAGCAGATTTCCCGAGGCGTCGCGATAGGTCACTTCGAGCCTGTTCCCGTGAGGATCGAAGATGAATCGCAGAAAATAGCGGTTCCCACTCTGAATGAAAAGGTAGTAGCTCCCGTCGGGAAAATAGATTACCCGCTCGTTGACGGAAGGCGCCGTCATCTTCAGGTAGCTGCCGTCGGTCGTGTATTCGCCGGAAAACACGTGTTCCGCTCCATCGGACGCTACGAACATCCAGGGAGCCCCTTCATCCGGCGTCGGAGTATTCACCGGGTCCTGAGGCGCGATGAGGCGACCCAGGCTGAGGCTCCACCCCATTCCGGCGTTCGATTTCTTGGAGGGAACCGCCTTGTTGTAGGCCTTCCAGACGCCCATTTCCAGAGCCCAGTGACGCTCGAAGTCCCACACCTTGCTGTTGTAGACGAGGTGAAAGCGGTAGGACAGAGTCCCGTTCCCCTTGAATTCCTGCCCGAGGGGGATCGCGACATTGAGGTTGCCGTTGTAGAGATTGACGCTGTCGAAGTCGTTGTATTCGTAGAGCTTCGAAGGCTCGAGGCCCCGGGACAGATTCGGATGGGCGGCGCTCGCCGGGATGGCGGCAGTCATGACCAGGACAGCGAGAACGAAAAGAGCGGAACGAACGTTCATGATCAACCCGGCCTAGCGGCCGATCTCCTTCGCAAAGTGTCCGAGCTCCTCGGGGTCGATCGCGATCAGCACATCTCCCGGCTTGAGCGTGCCGGGTACGGCATTGCCCGGGGTCGCGAGAGGAGTGAGATCGGCGAACCGGATCGTGAGGACCGCGTCGTTTGCACGGTCTGCGTCCGCTGGTGAGCCTTCGAAGGCACGCAGCCGCCATGCACCCACTCGCGGCCGGACGAGCAGGACTTCCAGCTCGTTCCGCTCGATTTCGACCATGTCGAGACTCGGGCGCATCCCACGCGCGCGGCCGAACCTTCCGGCCGGCTCGATCGGGAAACTCGTGAAGTCGTCACGAGTCGCCACTTTCCACGCTCCCGACTCGAGATCGACCACAGCGATCACGAAACGCAGAGGAATCGTCGCGGGATACTCGATCGTGATCACGCCGTCCGCATCGGCGTCTTCGATGACTCCGTCCCGGCTCCTGTACTGCGTCATGAACGCCTCCGCCTCGTGTCCAAGCGCCAGCCAGGCGACCGAGGCCCCCGGAGAGATCGAGCTGACGGTGACCGCCGATTCGGAGATCGCAATGACCGGCTCGGCGTAAGCCACAGCCGCGAGCCAGGAGAGAAGAAGAAGGTTACTGACGAGACGCATGTGCTTGGTTCCTCCGGAGCGGGATTGGAAAGTTTGACCTCACCATGACGCTCCTTTCTTACCCGAGCATTTCGTCAGTGTCATTCCTTTTCTGTTGACATTTTGAGGCGCCATTGGGTCGGCGGAAGCCCGGTTCTCCTTTGAAATGAACGACTAAAGGTCGAAGGCGAACTGAATTCAAGCTGGGCAGAAATTTCCTTGACCGTGAGGTCGGTCTCCAGCAGCAGCTGTTTCGCCCTTTCTTCTTTGGAGCGGGATTTGTGCTCCCTCCAGGGGAGGCCAGTCTCTCTCTGAACCCTCCGGCTCACTGTCGTCCGATCGACTCGGCTTTTCCTCGCCACGCCATCCAGAGTCGTCGCGTGATTTCCCGCCGCTTCATGGTGTCCCCACCGTCTGCCGCGATTTCCGCGATTCCGCTTCTTCACACCTCACCTCCTTCAGGCTGATCGCAGCCCTCTCGAGAAGGAGTAGCGAAAAAGGGGTAAACCCACACCCCGCGCGATCAAAAAAATCGCTTTCTCGGGGCATAGGAGCATTCCGCGAAAGCGATGTCGCGGCGGCGTTCGGCGACGAAGGTCCCGACCGCTGAAGGGGGCAGGCGGCGCACGAACCACTGCCAGTCATCGAACGCCGATGACGAATCTCTCATGCGTCATGAATGATCGCGACGGTGACTTCGCGTAAGGGATTTATCGCAGCCTCGGCGGTCAGCTGTTTCAGAGGCGATTCACAAATATTCTCGTTCAGCGGGGGACGCACCTTACGAGACTCGTCCGCTAAATCGTTCTCACTTCGGTGTTGGTCAGAATGGTCGCCTCAGCCGGGAATTGAAAGCACGGGAGGAGGCAGGCGATGTGCCCGAAATGTACCCAACTCGCGCCCTAATCGAGCCCGTATCGCGGCCAACTAGCAGGTACGGCAGCAGAGGCTCTGAGGGCTTAGACACTTACGGGAAGGTTGGTAGCGCATACGGGATTTGAAGACGGATCACCGTAAAGCGCATCGCCTTCCGAGTTAAGGGTTACGTCGTTCATTCGATCGAAATGTGCCCAAGGTGTACCCACGGAGCAACAGAAGCCACCCTGACCATGTGACCCTGACCATGTGGATGTGAAGGGAGATTGGATCAGGACGTCAGGTTTTCCAGCTCATCAGCACCCAGTCTTCAGATAACTTGGAAAAAGGAAAGACCCGACCCTCCTCTCGCTCCTCTCGGCGGTGGTTGCTCGGTCGGATTTTTCACGGCTTGCAAGAGACTGACAAGATAGGAAAAGCGGATCGCGGGGAGTGGGGACAGTATTCTGCTCTGTTCGAATCGTAGCCGCGCCGCCAAGGTAGAACTTATCTGGCTGTTGCGCGTCTCCGAGTTCGCCAACACCAGGCAGGTGTGCCATGTCCGTCATGGTCGAACTGCCGGGGATGGCGCTCTAACGGGCCCCGCTTACCAGCACCGGAGTACTTATCCGCCGCCTCGCTTCGGCTGATCAGTCGCGCCGGGGTTGCGCCGCAGCGGTGTTTTCGCGCTCATGCTCGCGGGGGGAGCGTCCGGTCTCGCGTCGAAAGGCGCGAAAGAGCGTACGACGGGAGCCGTAGGCGGCACGGTACGCCACCGTCGTCGTGCTCAGGTTTGTTCGCCGAAGCAGCTTCTGCGCTTGGCGTCGGCGCAGGGTGCGAAGGAGCACAGAGGGTGTGACGCCGCAGTATGTCTGCGTCTGGCGCCGGAGTGTCGATGACGAGACGCCGAGACGGTCAGCCAACTCCTGCACGCGTGGCGGGTCCTCCCTGGCGAAACACTCATTGGCGTACCGGTGCACAAGGTACAGGAATCCCTTCCTCGTCCAGCGCATAACCCCTCCCTAAGGACGGAGTGTTGGCCGGCGCGCGAATCCATACCCCGCCCATCGGGAAGGTAGGCGTGCCTGATTCAGCGGAAGGGATCGGACGCAGTGCAGCTGTCAGGCGTGCGATGGGTAAGCCTCTGTAGGTTCAGCACAGAAGAATGGGGGTGGGTGTGGTAGCACACCCACCCCTGCTCGATGCGCACTGCCTTTAGGGCAGAACGACCGTGACGTGCTGCGTCTCGTTGTGCGTAATACTCACGAATCCCCAGTACTCCTGCCGCGCATCGAGCGGCTCCACCTCGATCCTGATGCGGTCGGCGCCCACCAATGCCGGATCGGTCCATAGAGGGATCTGGGCATAGGCGGGAAACCAGAAGCGGGAGTGTTCATCGTTGGGTACGGTGAACACAGGCGTGAACTCCTGCAGCAGTTCATCGGGGGGCTGGACGCTCGTGATCGAAGCGTTTTCGTTCACTCGGTAGATCCGCACGGCCACTTGTGGTGGGGTGCTCCCGTCGACGTCGTACAGTCGCAGCACTGCCCGGAACTGGGGGTCTGTGGCGATTCCGGTCATCCCGAAGGTCGCAGCGAAGAGATCGTCAGCTCTGAGGAGGGGTATGGTGGTGCCCCAGGTCTCATTGCTTCGTGAGAGGTCTTGGACGCGCAACGTGCTTCCCAGGCGTGCTGCATCTCCTGGTGCTGTCCGCAAGAATGCTGCAGGGATGATCTGCGAGCTGACCATTGCCTCCACGTTCACGGTCGATTCCGGCTGAAGTCTCGGCACCGGCGCGGGGTTCGGGCACAGCATGTTGCAGGTTCCCTGTGGGCCCTGGAGTTCGATGGGAATGCTGTCCATATTGGTGAGCACGAGCGTCGTTTTCCATCGTGAGCCGAAGGCGCCATCGATTTCATTGATCGGAACTGGTACGAGCAACTTTTCAGTGAGGTGCTCAAATCCGAGTTGCGCCTGCAGGCCAGCCGCCTGCAAAACCAGTACTGCCGCGAGTATGGTTCTCTTCATGGGGGAATATCTCTCCTTCTCCGACTTTACTCCCAAGGAGACATGTACACAAGCCGCCGGTTTGTTACACCGCTCGGGTCAAAGTCTGGGACGTTGGTTCCTCGCTGGTCGGCGCGGGACGCAAGCTCCTGCCAGACCTGCTGGGGAGTCAGCCACGGGTAGTTCTCCAAGAGGCGGGCGACGGCGCCCGCGACGTACGGTGCAGCAAAGGATGTTCCTGAACTGGGGCCTCCCGCTGGCCGGTAAGCCGTTGATGAGGTTGTGTACGCTACACGTACGTTCCACGCTGGTGCCCAGATACTGACGCATGAGCCGAAGTTCGATCCCATACCCTCGCCCGTGGTTGTATTCGTCCAAGCTGGATCGCAGCCCCCAGGTGCAAATTGGCACTCCCAGCGTCGGTCGGTGTAGTTCGTGCCGGTGTACATGGTGCCGCCGACCGTGATTGTGCGATGGGTGCTGGGGTACGTCCCCCCGTATCCCATGCGTGCGGGAGTGGTTGCGCAGTTGCCATTGTTTTGGTTGTTCGCGGATACCACAACGGGGATGTTCTGGCCGATGAGCTGATTGATCTCATGCTCGACCGCGGTCGTGCAGTTGACGTAGCCGCCACTGCCGTCCTCGCAGACCTGATTGAACTCGTTGGGCGGGATGTAGATGCTCATGTTCACGACTGCTCTACCCGAGCGGCCGCTCATATCCTGGGCGATCCAATCGAGCCCGCGCGCGATCGCGAGCTTCGAGATGGAGGAGGAGTTGCAGCTGTAGACTTTTACCGGGACGATGGTGGCGTTCTTTGCAACGCCTGTCGTATGACCGGCGACGACCGACGCCACTGCGGTACCGTGCGACGCGTACCAGTCGGCGGTCCACTGTCCGCAGGGGAAGTTGGCCGGTGAACTGTCGCTGTAGTGGCCCTGTTCTTCATCGGTGCGTTGCGGAGCATCGGAGACGTCGGGATCCAGGAGCATGGTCGCGCCAATGGTGACGCGGCTCGTGCCGCTCTCGGTGAATTCCGCGTGTTGGGCGTGGACGCCCGTGTCGACCACATAGACGCGGACGCCTGTCCCCGCTCTCGTGTAGGCGTAGGCTTTGTAGCTGTAGATGGGGCCGAGGTTATCAAGCCTGTCCAGGTTCCAATGTAGGTCATTCGCGTACTGGCAGAGGTAGTAGGAACCGTTGTGAGGACAGCTCGCGATGGCATCGCTCGTTACGGGCGCGAGAGCCGGAGTGAAGTCGAACGGTGGCTCATTCACTTCCGGTGTCGCGGCGAGGTACGCCTCCTCGTCCTCCTCCACCATGGCAACGTGCGGGTTACGCGCAAGAGCCCGTGCCGCTCCCTCAGGCAACTCGGCGGCGAACCCCTGCATCGCATGCGTCATGGTGCCCAGCAGCCGACCGCCGTGTGCTCTTGTGAGTGCCGCGGCGAGGCCTGGCACATCTGCGGTGCCGGGTTCAAACATGACAATGTACCGTCCCTTGATCTGCTTGCCATTCGCGCGACGGTAAACCCCGGCGTCGACGCTGACAGCGCAGATCGTGAGAAGTAGTGCTCCCGTGAAGAAACTCCTGATTACCGAATTCATGGTGATGTCTCCTTGGGTCGTCTGCTGGTATGTGTGCGAACGACCTACTCGGAGGGTACGGGAGGCGTTTAGCGGATGAACAGAGACATTATCGAGCAGGCTGACGATGCTTTGCCGCGACCGCAAAGATCTTGCACGGAGCGCGGTGACGTCAGTCACGGCTGTTTCTTGGCCGACACTACTCGGGCCACGGTTGGTGTCCGGTTCACGGCTCGCGGGGGGAACTCCGTCCAGGAGGGGCTGTTGAGAAAGGATTGGTAGCGTCCTCTGTTCTGAAGAATAGGGTCACATCTTCGAAATTCGAAGTCCAGCACGAACTTCGAAGATGTGACCCCCTGTGGAGGCGGCACGAACCCCGCGGGACCGTGCGCCGGACGACGAAATCGACCGCTCCGCTCGAGAGATCGGCACGTGATGGCGGTCGAAGCGCTCCGCCACGACTTTAGGTAGCGCGCGCGCGGAGGCAATCCTCTTCATCAAGTGGCGCCTGGACGTGCTCCCGCCACTCCGGTGGCGCCCGGAGAGTCAAAGGTACTCGTTTTCGTCGGAGGGGTCTCGGCTCAGAACGGCGCGTCGAGCGCAGCCGGGCCGGATGCGAGTCACCGTGGGCATTGCCCAGAACCGGAGCTCGCTGGTGAGCGGAGTGAGATTATGGCTATGGCGAGACGACGGTGATCTGCTGAGTCTGGTTGTTCGTGGTTGTAGCGAACGCTCCACAGTCCATCGGTTCCGCTTGCGGGGGGATGTGAACAAGGATGACGGGAACGCGTCGCTCGCCGTCAACGATGCTCCGGCATCGCGTCCTCCTCGCTCCTTGATCTCGGCCGGCAAGCGCCATCAGCGCCACCCCTCCGACTTCTGCAGAGGTTCCCAAGGCCCTTGCCTGGATCTCGGGGTGCTCCGCTGAAGAGGGTGCGGGAGCCCGCGGCCGGTATTGCCGCGGGCTCTCGCGAGACGTGCTGGTTAGTTCGGCGCGACGTGGGGCGAGATGGCGAAGGCATCTCCTAGCCCGCTAACGATGCTCATCAGAGCGGTGACGTCCGCGTCAGCCCGAAAGCCGACCGTGAAGCCCGGGGGAGGAAAGCCTACGGAAATGCATTCTCCGCCCGAGAGAACACACAGATAGTCATTTAGGGAGACGAGGGCCGTTTGCCGTGGGGGGATTTCGACGAACTTCGTGGTCGGGATGGGCGCCTCGTACACCCAGGTCTCCACTGTGACGGGAAAGTCGTTTGGATTTCCCACGAAGAGGTTAATGGCCGAGTACGCCGCCGCGCCTGGGAAAGTCACGAGGCGGCCTGCGGGTATCAGCGTCTCGTACGTGGGGATCAATTGAAAGCTGATGCGGTTGTTGAGAGCGTCGAACGCGCGCATCCTGTGCCCCACCGCCAGGGGCCCCGAGGCCTCGAGGATAACTCCACCGGTGGGAAAGCGTACGCCCTGCCGTCCTTTGGGAGGAACGCTCCACGAGGTTAGGCACTCAGGGCACTGCTGGCCGGGGAGTGGCAGAGTTTGAACCACTCGAAGTATCACCTCTTCGTCAGTGGGGTTGAAGATGTTGATCTCGCTCGTCCACGTTGCGGTTGTTCCCTGGACTTCTGTGGCGACGACGGGAAGAATATAGGTCGTCTCGGCAGCCGATGAGGCAGCGGGTGCGAAGAGTGAGAGTGTCATGAACAGCGGGAGGAGGGTTTTCATAAGAGGTTAGTATCCTTCAGGTTCAGGGTAGTCGGTCCACCGGGAGTAAATGAGGACATCTGGCGTTCCCGGGAGCGCGCCGGTGGTGTTGATCGCGCCCATTGTTGCTTTGCCCATGATCAGACCCTCCAAGTACGTTGCCGAAGGAACGTTCAAGGTAGCATTGTACTGCCTGCGCAGGAATTCCGCGGCTACCCCGCTGACAACCGGCGTGGCCGCCGAGGTTCCGGAAAACGCATGAACGGTTCCGTCTGCACGCTGCGCGAGCACGTCCGTGGGCGCGAAGATCTCGACGCATGCGCCAGTGTCAGAGACCGGGTGGATGGTATCGTTCGTCGCGACAGAAGCCCCGACTGTGATTACACCCGCCGTATTAACGCCCACCCTCGCGGGGCTGTTGCTACACGCATTGTTGTCGGGCAGCCCGGCATTACCGGCGTCCACCACCACCAGCATCCCGTCGAGGGCCATGTCTCGCACCGCTTGGTCGGCATCAGGATTCGGGTCGCCTGCTAAAGACACGTTCACTACAGCCATGCGAGGGAAGGGCCGTGCGAGGTTCTGCGCGCGGACCCAGTTCGCGGCATTTATGAAAATCGCCCAAGACGAGATGCCGTCGCAGTTCAGCGTTTTTGCGATCCCGAACGTCACTGTGGGGGAGACGCCATGGGTTGTCCCGCCAGCGATGGTCGCAACCTGGTTGCCGTGCCCCACGGTCCCGTCGCTTATTCGGATGCAGTCCTCCGTCGCGGCGGGATCGATGTCGGTCCACAGCCCGCCGGGGCGAGGAGCGAAGTTCCTCGCATGTGTGACGCGGCCGTTGAGCTGCGCAACGTACGTTATTGCTGTGCCGTTTCGCTGTCCCAATCCGCTGTCGAGCAGCCACACCATGACGCCCGAACCAGCGGTCGAGCTGTAGTAGTACTGCTGGTTGAGCGGAAATGTCCGCTGGTCGATTCGGTCTAGCGCGCCGGGGTTCGATCTGATCGCCGTCGGATACGCGAGCCCGTCGGCCGTAACATGCTCGACGTCTTCATCAGCTTGGAGTGCCAGAATCTCCTGCTCGTCAAGTTCGGCGGCGAACCCGCCGACGACGTAGTCGTAAACAAATACGGGAGATATTCTCTGCTTCTGGCTGACCTTCAGGACCTTCTCTTTGATCTTAGCGGCTTTTTCCTTCGGATCTTTTGTCGGGCAGGCATCCTCTTTGACCTTAACGATATAGAGTCCGGTGGGGGACATCTGGGCATGTGCGCTCGCCGTCCACAGAAGTCCCAGCGTAATGAATCCGAGCAATAACTGTCGCATCGATTTCTCCTTCTTGTCCCGCTCAGCGGCCATCGATCGCGGCAGCGATTCATCAGCGCCGAACGCTGAGGAGCACGATAGAGAGGGGCCGCGGCTGGGGCTAGAGACATTTTCGGACGGCGGCCACAGGCCATTCGACAGGGCGAGTGGCGGCAGAACCCGCTACCTCTGAAGAATGCCGCGCGAGAGCGGATCGAAAAGCACCAAGCCCCCGCGTGTGGTTCGCGCATCTCAGGTGGGCGGGTCCGCCATTGAGGAGAGTGGGCGATTGAGTCCTCCGACGCTTGCGGCTTCGCCTACTGAAAGGTGAATCGGCCTGACGCTTTTCGACTGAGGTTGCGGGCAGCCTGGATTGATATGCCGAGCGTAAGCGCCGAAACGCGTGACGCGCATCTTGCCAACCAGGCGCCCCTCGAGCGCGTCGTCCTTGCGGAGGTGACCAACCTGCGCACGGTCGACCCCCCCGCAGACGAGCCTCTGAGAGGGGGGTATGGATTTTCCCTTCCGCCGACACTCCATCGGTTAGGAGGAGTTGACGATGTGCGTCGCAAAGAGAGAGTTCTGTTCCCTGGTGCACCGGTACTTCGCCCAGTGCTTCACGTGCGAAGAGGCGCCCCGCGTCCATGAGTTGGCCGATTGCCTCGGCATCTCTACGAGGACCCTGCGGCGGCGCACAGAGGAATACTGCGGCGTTCCACCCGGGGTGCTCCTGCGCGCTTTTCGCCGCAGGCACGCCCGGAGTCTGATGCGCCGGACGAACCTCACCACCACCAGCATCGCTTACTGCGCCGGGTACGGGTCGCGCCGGACTCTCTACCGCGCCTTCCGCCGGGAGACGGGACTCTCTCCGCGCCAGCACGATCGTGAGAGCCAGCGCCTGTAATGCTCCACTGAGCCCTCGGGCCAGCAACCTGACTGTGAGATCCCAATGGGTCGAGCAGCCTGGGGGAGGCGTGAGCTTGCGCGGTTGACGCAGCATCTGCCTCCGCAAGAGGCTGAACACGCCGAGCCCAGCCGGATCACTGAAGCCATGGCGGCCTCGAAGTCCCTCCCGCTTTCTGCACGGAATGGCGACGGGGACGGCGTTCCCTACCCACGTACATTGCGCGAGACGCAAGCCGCACACGTCCATGGTTTGATGTCCTTGCCAACCGTCGTCACACCTCTCCATACTCCGGGGCGGGACGTGATGACCTCTCCAGCGATTACAGACGGGCCAGATTCGTATTCTCAGGTGTATGGGGAGTACTTCGGCTTCCTCATCGAGGTTGCCGTGTACAAGTTCAAGGTGCCCAGTGACGCGGCTCAGGATCTCGTCCAGGAGGTATTTTTCACATACTGGACGGTGCAGCAGCGGGTGGTGGACACGAAAGCATGGTTGATCGGCGGCGTGTGCAACGCCTCCCGTCGCTACTGGATCAAGTACCACAAGCGACGCGAGGAGCTCATCGCCAGCGCACCGGAGCTAACGACCGACCACGAGGCCTTCCTTCGCGAGGTGAGCGTGCGCCAAATCGTCGGCCGGCTCGACCCGCGGTGCAAGACCACACTGTGCCTCCACTATTTTGAGGGCGCAACCGCACGCGAGGTCGCGCTGCACCTCGGAACGACGCACAAATATGCGGAGAAGCTCATCCACCAGTGCCTGCGCAAAGCATTCGAGGCGTGGGATGACCTCTGGAGGGACGCATGAACCACCCCGGCGACCTCCTCGACCTCCCGGCGGATCACCCGCATGTGCAAGCATGCGAGAGATGCCAAGAGCGTCGCGCCGCGTACGAACAGTTCACAAGCGCGCTCGGAGCGGCCCGGGTGTGGCAAGAGGCTGATCCTGCACTCCACGGCCGCGAGGCCCCTCCGGTGGAAGGCTTTGTCGATGTGGCAACTCAACTGGAGTTGGAAGCCCAGGAGGGACGCCACGTCGTCGCACGGCTCGTCAGCGAACCCTCGCGCGAGACGAATGAGCCGATCACGCCCAGCATCATCCAGGGCCTCCTCGCCGCCGCAAATCAGCAACTGCACGACCACCCCGCAAGAGCCTTCGAACTCGCCACACTCGCCGGCCGACTTCAGGAGCGGATACCGTGGGAGGAGTACCCCAACATCGTCAGAGCGAATACGCGCGGAGGGGTTTTCTCCGAGCAGGCCAAAGCGCTGCGACACCTCGGTCGCCACCAGGACGCCCTCGCGGCCCTCGCAGAAGCACGAGAAGAGTACGAGAGTGCCTTCGCAACCGACTACCAACTGGCGATCGTCGACTACGTCGCCGGCACGGTTCTGCGCGAGCAAGGGGAACTGGACGAAGCCCTGAGGCTCACGAGGAGTGCGGCGGGCCTGTTCCGTCAGTTCAGTGACGATGAGCGGCTCATCCACTGCCAGATACTCGAGGGCGCCATCATCGCAGGGGCCGGACGCCACCGTGAGGCCCGCGACCTGATGCTCGAGGTCCTCCCGATGACCAGGAACCACCTCGGGCTGCGCGCACAGGTCCACAACAATATCGGACAACTCAGCATCGAATTGCAGGAGCACGATCTCGCGGGAACTCACCTGCTGCAGGCCCTGCTTCTGTTCCGAGAGAATCACCAGGATGCGGACAGCATTCGCGTCAATTGGGGACTCGGTAAGATGCTCATCCGCACCCACAAGTACACCGAGGCCAACCAGCGGTTTCTCGAGGCTGAGCAATCATTCCTCGCCAAGGGGATGGTCATCGAGGCCGCCCTGGTCACACTCGACCGCATCGAAGCGCGCCTTACTACCGCTGGCACCGCGCAGCTTGCAGACGAAGTGCACCAGATCGTCCAGCGCTTCCGGGCGGCAGGCATGACGAGCAACGCACTCGTAGCTCTCTCGTACCTCACCGAGCGCCTGGCCGACGGCACGGCCCAAACCGCGATACCGCGCGTGCGCCACTACTTCGAGCGCCTCCACGAGCAGCCACGCCTCCTCTTCCTTACGCAGTAATCCAGACCAGCATCCCGGACCTCCTCCGTATGGACCGCACAACAGCGGTCCGTTGTGCGTGAGCTCTTTTTTTTGATGCGTGGGTATGGAATCGCCCACGAACGGACACGCCATAGATAACGGAGAAGGGCGCCCTCCTTCGAAAAAAACGGCTCCCCGGCACCCCCGGGGACTTGGAGGGCTTTCGTGCGCTACTTCCTATTGATTCTCTTCCTGTGTGAGTTCGGCCTCATCGGAACGCTTCTACCACCGCCCGAGACGCAAAGCGTTACCAACAACGACGTCCTCACCGTCCCGAGCGGGAACGGCTAACCCGAAGCATGAGACCCCGGGGGGGCGACAAGAGCCTCCGCCACCTACGGTCTTTCCGCGAACACGCCCAATAGAACTTGCCGCAGCGCCGACCGAACCGTGGATTCACTCTGGTCGGATGCACGCGCGGAACCCGCGGACTCGTACCGTCGCGTTCCTTCGTGGTGGCCGAAAGTGTCACTAGTTACGAATAACCAGATCCTCTACGATGCACTCGTTCCGCGCGGGAACACTATCGATAAGGAGGATTACGTCAATGCGGTACGCTGTGTTGGCTCTTGCTGGTTCCGGCAAGGTCGCCGAGCGCAAGAATCCATTTCCTGAGTGGCCACCGTACACGGACGGTGGCCACTCTTGAGCACCGCACGGAGGCAGTGTGTTTATGCTAAAGCTCGCGCGCTTCATCTTGATGCTGATCATTGCCCAGGCGCTGCCTGCGCAGGAGATTCCGCCTTTCTCCGAGTTTGAGCGCATTCTCCTCCCGGTCACGAGCCGCCATGAGGTGGAAGGCGCCTACGGCACCAACTGGAGGGTCGAACTCGCGCTTCGCAACGCGTCGGAGAAGCCCATTGACGTGTTTCGCTACTACGGTTACTACTTCTGCATCCAATGGCCGATCCAGTGCAGCCGGGCTCCCATGCTTCCTGCAGGAGCGGTCGCGCATGAGGACTGGGCGGGGTTCAGGCATGCCATGCTGGGTGCTGGGCGGGGCCAGGGAGCATTCATTTACATCCCGAAAGACGAGGCGGAGATCTTCATCAACTTGCACCTCTTTGAGAGCTCATTTGGCCATCAATCGGAAGGCGTTGAGGTTCCAGTCGTTCGATCAGACGAGATGCTCATCGGACCGGTCGAGCTCCTCAACATCTCGACAACTCCGTCCGCCCGTCGGTTACTTCGTATCTACGCTGCGCCGCCTTTGGACGTCTACGACATCGCGATGCGCGCGAGAGTTTACCCTTTGGAGGGTGACCAGTTGATCGCAGAGATCCCTCTGACGCTTGCTCGACGTGATCCGGCGGAAACTCACCCGCACTATGCAGAAGCCCGTCTGGATCACGAGCAATGGCCGCTGCTTTCAACGGCAACAACGATACGGGTGCGGATCGACCCAGTATCTCATCCGGACGTCCCCTACTGGGCCATGGTGAGCATCACCGACAATGCAACGCAGCACGTGACGCTAATTACGCCGAACTGAGTATTTTGCTCGACGTGCACCCGCGCTCGGCTACTGAGAGGTAAAGAACCTCCGCCACCCTACTGTCTTTCCGCGACGACGCACCAGACGCGGTGCGGGACGGCGATCGGTTCGGCCTGGCGCTCGCGCATGAGACGCGTGAGCTTTTCGTCGAATCGGGCCAGCTCCGCGGGTGGGATGCCTCTCGCCCGAGTTCGCGGGTCACCACACGCAGCAGGTTCGGGGATCTTCGTTGTTACGACATCCCATACGTCTCGATCCTGAGGCATGCGGCGGTGATGTCGTCCAGAAGAACGCGATGGTCACGCGGCACGGACTGCCTCGCGGAGGATCGCTTCCCGAAGACGAGGCTTGATGCTTTCCCTCAGCACCAGATCGACTTTTCGATCGAAGATCGTTTCCAGAAGTTCCTTCACGCCCATATAGCTGTCGAAGCTGTTCTGGCGCAACCGGACGATGAAATCGAGGTCGCTGTGCTCCCGTCCTTCACCCCGAGCAAAGGAACCGAAAAGAGAGAGCTCCTCCACACCGAGAGCGACGAGCTCCTCACGGTGAGCGGCGACTCGAGTCAACACTTCATCCCGGCTCATGGCTGCATCGTACGCGCCGCCGGGGCGGGAGGAAAGGGTCGTAAGCTCCGGCGAAGGTGGCTGGGTGGATAGAGGGGCGATGTGCCCAAAATGTACCCAACTCACGCCCTATTCGAGCCCGTATCGCGACCCACTTGCAGGATTGGCGGCAGAGGTTCTGAGGGCTTAGACACTTACGGGAAGGTTGGTAGCGCATACGGGATTTGAACCCGTGTTACCGCCGTGAGAGGGCGGCGTCCTAGACCCCTAGACGAATGCGCCACGAGGAAGGCGTGGGACGCGGAAGATACCGTGAGGCATCCGACGCAGTCAAC
>Ga0209347_1003272_pt1 | contig 19349 bp, 18 predicted proteins | sample AutmiccommuBRH23_FD_187382 | JGI IMG/M metagenome (GOLD analysis project Ga0209347, IMG submission 187382) | Deep subsurface microbial communities from Mt. Terri, Switzerland - Autotrophic microbial communities BRH/23 (SPAdes) (version 2) | ecosystem: Environmental > Aquatic > Deep subsurface >...
ACGAGTCTGATCTTTACATTGGCTGGTTTCGCCATGGTGCATTCCTTAAGGCAGAAGCTGAAATAAAAACAGCGACGCAATCCGGCGCCGCATTCGTTCCGCCCGCTAATGGTGAAAATGCGGGGCGTTGTCAAGAAAAAGCCACGCTGCGATCGCGGCCTCCTGTTCGACCTCCCTTTACGACTTCTTAACCATGTTTTTGCATGGTCGCATCGCAGCGGGAGACAATTGCGATGAATCATGATCAAAATCTGTTCATACAGGCCGAAATGCGGAACCTGCTCGACAAATTGCCGCCTGAGCTGGCCGGCCGGCATCCGCTCCAGTTTCTGATGCAGCTCGATCATGCGCGGCAACGCGCAACACACCATCGCCTAACCGCTCTTCGCGATCTGATCTGCGCGCTGGAAGGCGCGCTGCAACCGGCCATGCAGACGGGCGGCGGCACAACCATCGCCCGCACCTATCTCGAAGCGATGAATGCCGCGCTCGATTGTGCAGAGATTAATCCTGCCATGACCGAAGCGCTGATGGCCAATGTAGCGCTCCGCCTCGGCGGACAGCCTTAGCCGCCGGTTTGTGGATGCATTCCTGACATCGCTTTTTGCTTTGGCGGTCGCAGAATTTGGCGACCGACCACAGATATTATGTGCCGCGCTCGCGATAAGATATGGTCGGTTATCGCCGATCATCTGGGGGCTGGGGCTTGCCACTCTGTGCAATTGCGTGATTTCCGCGATAGCCGGTATGGCAGTCCACCAGTGGATCAGCGAAGACGCATTGCAGCTTTTCTATGCCTTGTCGCTGATTTTTGCGGGTATTGGCATGGTGGCATGGCGTCGCCCCGTGGATCTGCTGGAAAAGTGGCCGTTTGGCCCGTTCTGGACATCCTTCCTGGGTCTTTTCATCCTGCAATTTGGCGACAAGGGACAATTCATCCTGATTGCGACCGCTGCGCGAACCGGCATGGGACCTTTTGCTGCCGCCGGAGGGTGGTTTGGCGTGATGATCGCCTGCCTGCCCGCCATCCTGTTCTACCGCCAGTTGAGGGACAATATTCCGATGGTCCCCATTCGCCATGCGGGCGGCGCTGCCTTTCTTTTGACGGGTGCCGGCCTGGCGCTCGGCGCATGGGGGATTTTCTGATCTCCTGCTTCGAAGCCTTTTGGTAGTCAAATCGATATAATCAATCTGAGATACCCAATCTTCTGACTGTATTTGGTTGTCGATTATCTGTACCGGTGAAATATTGAATAGAAAAATCCCGCAAAGGAGAAAGACAATGACCACGGGTGATAATGCAAAGAAAGCTGTAGCCGAAGCACTGAACGGAATTTTGGCGGACAGTTTTGCGCTCTACCTCAAGACCAAGAATTTTCACTGGCACGTTTCCGGGCCCCATTTCCGTGATTATCATCTGATGTTTGATGAGCATGCTGCGCAGATTCTCGCTACCACCGACTTGATTGCCGAGCGGGTTCGCAAGAACGGCCACCGCACATTAACTTCCATCGGTGATATCGCCAGGCGACAGACTATTGCTGACAATGACGTTGCCAAGGTGACGGCGGCGGATATGCTGGCCGAGTTGCGCGCGGACAACCAGAAGCTGGTGGAAAAGCTCCGTGAAGCGAAGGAACTGGCGGGAGACGCGGGTGACAATGCAACCGACGGCCTGCTCGATGACTGGACGGATCAAGCGGAAGAACGTGCCTGGTTCCTGCTGGAAATCGCACAGAAAGACTGAGTATACAACAAGCACTGTCCGGTGATGGAGGCGGAAGTTGCAGTCGAATCAAGTCCCTGCTGTCCGTTCGCAAATATAGAATGGCAGCAGGCACTTTTGACTGGATCGGTCAAATCCTGTTGCCAAATCATCACAGTTGTAACCAAATTATAGCGGTTTGTGCGGCCCCTTTGCCCAGAAAACCCGACTTTTCCACCCTTAATTCCTGTATTGAACAATTTTCGCTTTGATTCGAACCGCAAAATCAAGCAAAGATATGTCGTGGGTCTATTCTGACTGGTTTTTACAGGGGTAATTACTTCCATGAACAAAAATTTCGGACATTCCAAGCGCTCGGTACTTTTGCGGACTGCGGCGGCAGGGGCAATTGCGACGCTCGCTCTCGCTACACCGGTTCAGGCTATCGTGCCCAACGACAATTATTCCCCTGCGGATATTCTTGACGAAGATGTCGGTACGAATGGCGTTGGCATGTTTGCCCGCGGCGACGGTTTTGTCTGTTCCGGAACTCTGATCAACCCGCGAACCGTTTTGTTCGCCGCACACTGCGTGAATGATCGCCCTGAAAGCGACTATGGCACGGTGGTGAATACCGCTTGGTCTTTTGATTTTGACGCTATTCAGCTGCTGAACTTCATTCGCGATGAATTGGGCATTACAAACGGCACATTTGAACAATCGGTCAATACCTTTCTGGTTAACCAGATATACTGGAACGCACAATCCAACGAACGGCCGGACAGTGCAGGCTTTCTAGAGGGCGATATCGCACTCGCCAGCCTTGCCACTCCTGCAGGCAAAATCCCGACATGGGCGCTGCTTTTCTCACCGCTGCCAACGCCTGCTTCTATCAGCGACAAGGACGGCACCGGTTATCATGTAAACATCACCGGCTATGGCCGGACGGGTAGCGGAACGACGGGTGCAAGCGTCGGTATCGACTTTCGCCGTCGTGCGGCTGAGAATATGCTGGGCTCGCTGTCGTCTTTTGATAAGCGCAACGAATTCTTGTTCGGTGCCGCATTTGGCGACCTGCCACAAGTTCTGTATCGTCTCGACTTTGACGATCCGAAGAAAACCAATCCCTTCGACTTCAACCTTTACAAGGACGAACCGCGTGTCCGCGAAGGGACGACCGCAGGCGGCGATTCCGGCGGCCCCTTGATTCTTGATGCGGCAAATAATAGCCTGTCGACCGAAAATCTTCAGATCGGTGTGTTGTCCGGCGGATCACGTTTCTTTGGCGCGCAGGTATTCAGCTCTTACGGTACGGAAAGTTTCTATCAGCCGTTGTTCCTATTTGCCGACTATATTGCGGCCAACAATCCTTACCGCTATGTCAGTGCGAAAGCGGGTGACGGTGCGTGGGAAGATGCAACGCACTGGCAGACAGATCTCGACCCTGCTTACCGGATCATTGATGCCGACGGCAATGTCGTAAATGGTTTTCCCGACACCCAGTCGGCTGGCCGACTGGGTGATAGTCCCGAATTTGGCCAGGTTTGCTTTGATCCGGAAGGTGATAATCTGGGCGACGCCTGCTATGATTTCGCGACCGGTGAAGATGCGCCACCTTCGCGTCCGGCACCAGCCCCGACACCGACAGCCGCTGGTGGTAGCAATCTGACTTCCGGTATTGGTATCGTGGAATTTGGCGATGCCTCCCAATTGTCCGATCTGGCCGCTGGCGGTAATGCTGGATCCTCAGAAGCAGTCGCGGCCAGCACCGCGCCTGTAGCGCTTGCCCAGGTTGCATCCGCTTCCTCTCCCGGCGCACGCGCAAGCGTGATCTTGGGGGCAGAGCATCAGGCACAAGCCAATGGCGTGGAATTTGCTATCGAGGCGCCGCACAATGGTGCGGAATTGTCCGACGAAGAGGCGCAGGCTGATGGAGGCCCTACCGGCTCTGACGAGGAGTCGCAGGCGCCGGGTGATCCACAACCAGCGCCAACGCTAGCCAATGGATTGGCTGGCGCAACAGATTTTGTCCCGGACAATATCGATCCTACTATCAGTGACGATCCGACGGAACAGGTCAACGCTCGTTATTTTGACGTCACGTTGACTCAGACTGGAACCACTACCTTGAGCAGTGACAGAACGATTGATCGTTTGAATGTCAGCGGATTGGCTGGCTTGAATATCGCTTCAACCGGTAGTTTGACGTCACTTATAGATGTCACGCAAACCGGCGGGCGGATTTCAGTTGATGGGACCCTGACCAGCGCGGGCGACTACTCACTGATCATGGGACTGTTGACTGGATCTGGTACAGTGACAGCGCCGATGGTAACCAGCGTCGCAGGCGGGATTGCGCCCGGAACCATGGGCACAATCGGCACCTTGAACATCGACGGAAATCTGATCCTGTCGTCGGGAACGACGTTGTTTGTCGATATCGGCGCGCCAAATAGTTCAGATCGCATTGCGGTGAAGAGCGAAGCCAATGTCGGTGGCAATATCGGATTGGCGCCCGTGGCCGGCTTCCAGACGGCCACTCCTAGCGTGTACCGTATCTTGACGGCCGACGGGGGAGTGACTGATCAGTTTGCCGGTGTTTCGAACTTGTCGGCCATCCTGTTGTCGAACCTCACCTATAGTGCAAATGCTGTCGATCTGACGGTTCGCGCCCAGAGCTATCAGAATGTGATAGATCAAGCCAATGCTGTTCAGGTCAGCTATGCCGCGCTGATGGACCGTAATCGTGGCAATGGTGATGTATCCGAATTGTTTTTATTCCTTGACTTCGCGGATGCAGCGACGATTCGGTCGACCTTTAACGGTTGGGCTCCGACGACCGAAACCACGGTGCGCTCCGTCGGCAAGTCAGTGGCGACCAATATCGCTAACTTCTTCGATTCCCGCATCTCGTTGTCGGATCGGGACTCCAGTGGTGGCACCATTGCTACCATAGGACGACCAATGCAAACCGCAGCCATGGCGCTCAATGGCGGCGTCGGCGGAAATGCGGCCGTTATGACGGACTTTGCCGCAGCTAGCGCCGCACAGGATGTGGAAACTATATCCAATGGCGTTGACGAAGATATCGCCGTCTATCTGGCGGGCGGATATCTGGATGGTGAAGGTCGTTCCATGCCGTTGGCTGGTCAGCCGCAGAGCAAAGATGAATTTGACGGTTTTTTCATCGCCGCTGGCATTGAACATTTTCTGTCTGACACCAGCATGCTTGGCTTTGGCTTCCACTATACCGATCTTGATGCGAATGCTGCTCTGGGCAACACCGCAAGCGGCAAGACCATTACTGGTACACTCTATGGGCGCACCATGTTTGGACCGCTTTCTTTGGATACACAGGTGACGGCGGGTGTTTATGAGGCGACCACGCAGCGCAACCTCGCGCTGGGTCCACAGACATACACGCTCAATAGTGAAGATGATAGCCTGCTGTTCACATCGTCCATCGACCTATCTTATAAGTTGGGTGCCGGCGGGTTCTCTATTGCACCAACGGTAGGCATGCGCGCGACCAAAATCGATTTCAGTAACGTAATCGAAAGGGGCGGACCGATGGCGCTAACCACGTCGCGGCCTGATTATGACAGTCTGCAAGGTCGTGCGGGTGTTGAATTTGAAGGGGGAAGCGGTAGCAATGTGCAGTTCTTCGGTTCAGCATATTATGTCCACGAGTTTGAAGATGCGCAGGCAAATGTCGCTGCAAACTTCACCAATGGTGTTGGCTTGCTGGCGCCATTTGCTCTTGCTGGCCAGGATGATGACTGGTTTGAGACGTCTGCGGGCGTTCGTGTCAATACCGGCAACCTATCGTTCGGCCTGAGTGGATTTACCACCATTAAACGTTTTGATGCGGAGGCACGTGGCGTGTCAGCATCGGCGACTATCCGCTTCTGATAGAGGTTTGCACGAAAAAAAGCCCGCCGAACCATTATGGGTTCGGCGGGCTTTTCTGTGCGCATTGCACGCGCTGTAGTGGGACGGACTTCGGGCAAAGAAAAGGCCGGCCAAAGCCCGCCTTTTCAAAAATATATGATGGCTCGCAGCGCCTATTTCGCGACCAGATTCACCGCCGCAGTCTTGCCCCGTTGATCGACTTCCAGTTCGAACTCCAGCTTGTCGCCTTCTTCCAGCCCGCGCATACCGGCGCGCTCTACGGCTGAAATATGGACGAATGCGTCCGGCTGGCCATCATCGCGTTGAATGAAGCCAAAGCCTTTGCTGCCATTGAAGAATTTTACCGTGCCCGTGGCCTTTTCGCCAGTGAGTTCCCTCCGGGGGGCGCCGCCGCCACCACGATCGTCACGGGGACTTCCTCCGCCACTGGCCGGAACCTCTATGAGATCGCCTTCGACCTGGATGTCGGAAGCCGACACCTTGCCGCCTCGGTCAACCAGTGAAAAGCGCAACGTCTGTCCTTCAGCGAGACCCTTCAGTCCCGCGCGTTCGACTTGACTGATATGGACAAAGACATCCTCTCCGCCACCATCTTGCACGATGAAGCCAAAGCCCTTTTGCGCATTGAAAAATTTGACTGTCCCCGTGCTTTCGCCAACGACCTGGTCCGGCATGCCGCCGCTCCGTCTGGCGCCGCCAGAATCACTGTCCGGCCGCGTATATCTTTCTACGGGGGGACCGTTATCACCTTGATATCCATCGAAGTTTTCGTCGCCGAAGCCATCGCGTTTGTCCCGGCCTCTGCCTCGCCGGTTTCTATCAAAACCCATTCTTAAATCGTCACTTTCAATTCGCCCTACCCAGTAATAGCAATGTCACAGCGGACGATTCCCGGAACATTGTTTTGCACGAATCCAATTCGCGTGCTGCGCAATCATACAGAAAAATAGACGAATAAGCGAATGAAATCGGCGGCTGCTTGATCACCCCGCCGATTCCAATGGTCCAACGACCCGGTCAGAAAAGCCAGGTTTTCGGATCAGCGATGGGTTCGTGCTTTTGCGCTTTTAGCAGCGCCAGCACTGAACGGATCAAAACCCAGGCGGCAAGCGCGATCAGAATCGGAATTCCGATTAACACAAAGGAGAGAATGCCGCCGATGACGCCGACTACGAAACCGATGACAAATGTCATGATATGGAACTGCAAATGGCTCTCTTCCCAGGTTCCTGCGACCTCGTCTTTCCAGACCAGCGCAAGAATGAAGCCTACCAGACCGGTTATGCCCACAACAAATCCGGCAATATAGAGGAGCGAAATTATGGTAGCCTTGTTGAGATCGAAGCCGGGAGTTGCTGGTTCGGGTATTTTCTCTGCCATATTGTTCAATCCCTCCGTTGCGCTTCACCGCCATGCGACAGGAAGCTCAAACTAAACTTGCTGTTTGAGGCGGCCTGCGGCACATAGCATATCCAATGATGCGCTGCTGTCAATTTTCGCCGCCGGAATTCTGGCCAAGGTCCCAAACCGGCAGGCAAGACGGTATCACGCCGAGACAGCGGTAGCACAATGAAGTTGGCCCACCGATAAAACAGACAGGCAATTATTAATGGCAGTTTTTTTTCATGAGGAAGATATTCCCACAGACGTTCTAGCGGCGGGGGCCGTTGCCGTGGACACTGAAACCATGGGACTCCAGACGCACCGGGACCGACTGTGCCTGTTGCAGATTTCCGATGGCAACGGCGACGAGCATCTGGTCCGCTTCGGCCGCGATAGCGACTATGCCGCTCCCAATCTGCGGTCCATTCTGTCCGACAGGAACCGCCTCAAGCTTTACCATTTTGCCCGTTTTGATCTTGCCGCCATCGAACATTATATGGGGGTCATGGCAGAACCAGTTTTTTGCACGAAAATCGCGTCACGGCTCATCCGAACCTATACCGACCGCCATGGACTGAAAGAGCTGGTGCGCGAGCTTCTCGGCCAGGATATCTCGAAGCAACAGCAATCCAGTGACTGGGGCAACCCGGAACTCAGCGAGGCGCAGCGGGAATATGCCGCATCGGACGTCCGTTTTTTGCACAGGTTGAAGGATGAGCTCGAAACCCGGCTTGAACGGGAAGGCAGAACTGCTCTCGCTCAGGCCTGTTTTGATTTTTTGCCGGACCGCGCCCGCCTCGATCTGGCCGGCTGGTCCGAAACAGACATTTTTGCCCATGCATAAACCATCGGATTTCTTCTTCAGACTTCCCGATACGGATGGGGGGGACGCAGTTTAGCCATGTCAACGGCCGCAAAGCTAATCCGCACCAAGCGCCAGGAATTTGCCGCTCCGAACGGCAAGCATGATCGCAACGTAAGATGGTTGCGTTTCATTCTCCCTGTGGCGGTCGGGATATTGGGATCGATGCTGGCTCTGGCCCCGTTCACCATGAGCGGCGAACTCAGCTTTGTTCTGGACAAGGATAGCGTGGATGTCGCGAAGGAACGCATGCGCGTTACCGAGGCGCTCTATCGGGGTGAGGATAGTGAAGGGCGGCCCTTCTCGCTAAAGGCGGGCTCCGCTGTGCAAAAAAGCTCGAGCGAAGCCATTGTCGAGCTGAAAGATCTGTCTGCCCGCATATTGCTGAAAGACGGACCGGCGCAGATACGCGCTAGCGCCGGCCGCTATGATATGGATCAGGAGAACGTTCGGGTTCCGGGGCCCGTTCAGGTCGAGGCCGCAAGCGGATATCGGCTTTCCACCAATAATGTTACTGTCGATCTCAAGCAGCGCACATTACGCAGCGACGGGGCGGTGGAAGGACGGACCAATATTGGAACATTCAGGGCGGATCGGCTCGAAGCCGATTTGGCTGGACGCACCGTGAGCCTCAATGGCAATGCGCAATTGCGGATTGAACAAAATGGATTAAGAAGACCCTAGATGAAAATGCACCTTTTCCTTTGCCTTTCAGCGGGCACCTCCGTTCTGGCTGCGTCGTTCTTGCTTCTGGCCGGCCCGGCACCGGCCCAGGTTTTTGGTAGCCATAACAGCAACGCGCCGGTGAATTTCGACGCCGGACGGATCGAAGTGCAGGATCGTGCGGATCGAGTCGTTCTGTCCGGTGCGGTTCGCGTCGAGCAAGCCGGACTGGTGCTCAATTCGGCGCGGATGACCGTGGCCTATCGCAACAGCGGGGGCATTGAGATTGACCGGATCGATGCTTCCGGCGGGGTCACGATTCGCAAGGCCGGCGACACCGCCTCCGGCAATGTCGCCATTTATGACCTCAACCGGCGGCTCATCACCTTGATCGGTAATGTCACGCTGACCCAGGGAACAAATCGTCTCTCCGGTGGTCGGCTGGTCATTGATCTGGCATCGGGCCGATCGACGATCGACGGCCGCTCGGCGGCAGGCACTTCCGCCGGCACCCGCGATTCCAGCGGGCGCGTTTCGGGCACATTCACTGTGCCACAAAGGAAAGATTGAAGTCCCGAACAGCAATGGCAGAATTCAGTTTCGTCGCAGAACAGGTAAAGCACGCTGTTTCCCGTTCTGGTGATGCTTGATTTGCGGTGAGAATAGTCGATTTTCAATCTACCATGCACGAAGCTTGCCAATCCGGATCGGGATGGGGCATGTTATAGGGCGACAGACAGGCAGCCCATGCAAATGAGGATGAAGGATGAACGATATAGCCGCTACTGAGGCGCCAAAAATGGCCGATCCGGGTGCCGCCATGGCCAGTGATGCCATGGAACATGGCCTGGCGGTGGTTTCCATTGCCAAAAGTTACGACAAGCGCGCGGTATTGTCCGATGTGTCGCTCTCTGTGGGGCGCGGTGAAGTGGTTGGACTTTTGGGCCCGAACGGTGCCGGGAAAACGACCTGCTTTTACTCCGTCATGGGTCTCGTCAAGCCCGATGCCGGGCGGATCATGCTGGACGGAGAGGATATCACTTCCCTGCCGATGTATCGGCGTGCGATTCTCGGTATCGGCTATCTTCCCCAGGAAACATCGATCTTCCGGGGAATGACCGTCGAGCAGAATATCATGGCGGTGCTCGAGATGGTGGAGCCCGACGCGCATGCGAGAGAAGAATCGCTCGACCGGCTGCTCGATGAATTCGGCCTGATGAAGCTGCGCAGCTCGCCCGCCATGGCCCTGTCCGGCGGCGAGCGGCGGCGATGCGAGATTGCGCGCGCTCTGGCCGCCAGCCCTTCGATCGTGCTTCTCGACGAGCCCTTTGCCGGTATCGATCCGCTGTCGATCGCCGACATTCGCGATCTGGTCTGCCAGTTGCGGGAGCGCGGCATTGGCGTCCTGATCACCGACCATAATGTGCGCGAGACGCTCGATATCGTCGACCGGGCCTGTATCATCTATGATGGTCAGGTTCTGTTCGCCGGCAGTCCCGAAGATCTGGTTGCAGACGCCAATGTCCGGCGGCTGTATCTGGGCGAAGGTTTCGCATTGTAGCCATGGCACTCGCGCCTCGCCTCGATTTGCGGCAGAGCCAGTCGCTGGTGATGACGCCGCAACTGCAGCAGGCGATCAAGCTGCTGACATTGTCCAATCTCGAACTCGAAACCTTCATTTCCGACGAGGTCGAAAAGAACCCGCTGCTGGATACGGGAGAGCTTTCGATGGAGAGCGGCGACGCACCGGACGGCGAGGACAGGCGGGGCGAGTCGACCACGCAGGGGAGCGACGAAATATTGTCCGCCGGACCCTCCGACTCCGAAGCGGCGCTCGACATGGAAGGGCACACGGACAGCTTCACCAACAACAGCCTTTCGGACAGCGACGGCACGCTTGACGGACAGCTGGGCCTGAATGGCGCGGGTTCCGGCTCCGGCGGCCTCGGTGATTCTCCGGATTTCGAGAATATGCTGGCCGCCGAGATCACGCTGACCGACCATCTGATGGACCAGGCCGGAGCGGTTCTGTCCGGCACCGACCTGTTCGTGGCGCAGCATATCATCGACCAGATCGACGAGTGCGGCTATTTGCAGGCGGACCTGCTCGAACTGGCGCAACGGCTGAACGTCGGGCTGGTCGACATCGAGCGCATATTGGGCGTCGTCCAGACGCTCGATCCGGTCGGGGTCGGGGCGAGGAACCTGGCGGAATGCCTGGCGCTGCAAGCCCGGGATGCGGATCGCTATGATCCCGCGATGGCACGGCTGATCGACAATCTGGACTTGCTGGCCAGGGGCGCATTGCCGCAGCTCCGGCGGATTTGCGGGGTCGATGATGAAGACCTGATGGATATGATCAGCGAATTGCGCAACTATGACCCGAAGCCGGGTTGCAAGATCGGCGGCGGCGAAGTGCAGTCGGTGGTCCCCGATGTCTTCGTGGCGGAGCGGGCGGGCCGTTGGCTCATCGAGGTCAACAGCGCAACCTTGCCGAAGGTGCTGGTCAACCGCAGCTATTATAGCGAACTCAAGGACGGCGCGCAGGACAAGCAGTCGAAGGAATGGCTCAACGAATGCCTCGCCGACGCCAACTGGCTGGTCAAGGCGCTCGACCAGCGGCAGCGCACGATCGTCAAGGTCGCGACCGAGATCGTCAAACAGCAGGAGGCATTCTTTCGCCAGGGTGTTGCGCATCTCCGGCCGTTGACCCTGAAGAATGTCGCCGAGAAGATAGAGATGCACGAATCGACGGTGAGCCGGGTGACATCCAACAAATATCTGTCCTGCTCGCGCGGGACGTTCGAGCTCAAATATTTCTTCACCAGTGGCATCCAGTCGTCGACCGGGGGCGAGGCGGCATCGGCGGAGGCGGTAAAGAGCCATATCAAGTCTCTGATCGACAACGAGGATCCCAAGAAAATCCTGTCCGACGACAAGCTGGTGACGGTACTCCAGGCCAAGGGCTTCGACATTGCCCGCCGGACCGTCGCCAAATATCGCGAGGCGCTGGGCCTCGGCAGCTCGGTGCAGCGCCGCCGGCAGAAGGCGCTCGAAGGCCGCGCCGCCTAGATTGTCTTCCGCAGCACCGCGAATTCCAGATCCGGAGATTTCGGCCGTCCAAAGCGCGGATCACCGTGTGGGAAAGGCCGATGCTCGCCAGTCCGCTGATAGCCGCGGCGCTCGTAATAGGCGATCAGGTCGCTGCGCTGCCGGATCACGGTCATCTCGATCGCGGTCGCCTGCCAATGTTCGCGGACAAAATCTTCCGACCGGGTCAGCAGTTCCTTGCCCAGCCCCGCCGCCTGCCGCGCCGGATCGACGGTCAGCAGACCGAGATAGGCCAGCCCGTCGCCCAGCCAGGAGAGCTGGACGCAGCCGGTGATGGTCTGCCGCTGTCTGGCCAGCAGGATCACCTGATCGTCGGTCGCGATAATCTCGCGCAGCGCCTTGGCATCGGTCCGCTGGCCATCCAGCAGGTCGGCCTCGTGGGTCCAGCCGCGCCTGGCGCTGTCGCCACGATAGGCGCTCTCGATCAGCGCGCGAAGCGGCTCGATATCACCGGCAGTGGCGCGGTCCAGCTTCATGCCAGCCGCACGCTGTCCGCTTCCAGGACGCTGTCGTCCCGGACCCGGCCGGTCACCACCACGCGTTTTTCGATCGCGTCGATCGGCGTGCGCAGCAGTTCCAGCCGATAGCGCCCGCCATCGTCGCATTGCAGCAGGAAGCCGGCAGCGTCGCGCTGCAGCAGCCCGGCATATTCCCGGTCGTTTCGCTCATCCGTTCCCATCAGGCTGCGGCGAGCAGAGTCTCGCTGATCTTCCAGAGCCGTTCGGCATCTTCATCAACCGTGATATGCGGGGCGCAATGCTGATAAGGTGCCGAGTCCGCTCCGGCCAGCTGGGCCACATCGCAATCCTCGCAATAGACGCCGGACAAGTCATTCAGCAGCGGTGACGTGGCGGCCCACAGGGTCGTGGTGCAGCCCTGGGTCGGCGTCTTGAAGATATCGGCGACCGCCGCCGGGATGGTGCCGTCCGGGTTGAGCCAGCCCAGTTCGATCTGTTCCTCCTGCGGCAAATGGCGCTGCAGCGGCGTGAAAATCCCGCCCGGATGGACCGAGAAGGCGCGGCCGCCGAAGGGCTGCATCCGGCGGCTGAGCGCATTGGCGAACAGGGCGTTGGCGCTCTTCGCCTGGGCATAGGCAACCCATTTATTATAGTCGCTATTCTCGAACTGGATATCGTCCCACAGGATACCGTTCCGCTTGTGGGCCACCGAAGACAGCGCCACCACCCGCGGCGCATCGGCCTTTTCGAGCAGCGGCAGCAGCGCCCGGGTCAGCGCGAAATGGCCCATGTGATTGACCCCGAACTGGCTTTCCCAGCCCGGACCGACGCGCGCCAGCGGGCAGGCCATGATCCCGGCATTGTTGATCAGCAGATCCAGGGCATCAATACTGTCATAGACCGAGGAGGCAAATGCGCGGACCGAATCGAGGTCGGCGAGATCCATTTTTGCCGAGGAGACATCGCCCTCGATGGTCGATAGATTCTCCTCCGCCTTGGCCGCATCGCGCACCGGCACGATCACCGTGGCGCCGGCATCGGCAAGCGCCCTGGTGGTTTCCAGACCAATGCCAGAATAGCCGCCGGTGACGATCACGGTCTTGCCGGCCAGGTCGATGCCGGCGAGAATCTCCTGTGGTTCGCTCTTGGCGTGGAACCCGGAGCCTAGTGGTTTCTGGTCTGCTGCTGCCATTTGTCTGTTCCTTCTTGCTTGTGCTCCTGCGAAGGCAGGAGTCTATCTCCAATTGCATCGTCCAGACGCAAACTCAGGAGATGGACCCCTGCCTACGCAGGCGCACAGGCCTAAGTTGTCGCCGGCAATCTCAAAATCTCCGCCGCTGACATATATTCATAGCCCAGATCCTCGGCGACCGCCTTGTAGGTGACATGGCCATTCCAGACATTGAGTCCTTCTGCCAGATGCCGGTCATCGCGCAGGGCGGTCTTCCAGCCCTTGTTGGCGATGGCTAGCGTGTGCGGCAGGGTGACATTGTTGAGCGCATAGGTCGAGGTGCGCGAGACCGCGCCCGGCATGTTGGCGACGCAATAATGAACGATATCGTCGACGACATAGGTCGGGTCCTGATGGGTGGTCGGTTTCGAGGTTTCGAAACAGCCGCCCTGGTCGATGGCGACATCGCAGAGTACCGACCCCGGGCGCATCGTGCGGAGCATGTCGCGCGTCACCAGCTTGGGGGCTTCGGCGCCGGGGATCAGCACGGCGCCGATCACGAGATCGGCCTCGGCGACGCATTCGGCAATATTCGCCTTGTTAGAGAAACGGGTCTTGGCGCGGGTCTCGAAAAAAGTGCCGACCGATTCCAGCACATCGGGATTGCGGTCGAGGATGGTCACGTCGGCGCCGAGACCGGAGGCCATTTGCGCGGCGTTGAAACCGACCACGCCGCCGCCGATGATCGTCACCTTGCCGGGCGCGACACCGGGAACGCCGCCGAGCAATATGCCGCGGCCGCCATGGGCCTTTTCCAGCGCGGTGGCGCCGGCCTGGATCGACATGCGGCCGGCAACCTGGCTCATCGGCTTGAGCAGCGGCAGACCGCCGGTGCCGGTGACGGTTTCATAGGCGATGCAGATTGCCCTGGATTCGACCAGGTCAGCGGTCTGCTCCGGATCGGGAGCAAGATGGAGATAGGTGAACAATATCTGGCCCTCGCGCAGCATCGCGCGCTCGACCGGCTGCGGTTCCTTGACCTTGACGACCATGTCGCACTGTTCGAAAATCTCGGCCGCGGTGGTGGCGATGGTCGCGCCCGCGGCGACATATTCCGCATCCTCGGCACCGATGCCGAGTCCGGCGCCGGTCTCGACCAGCACATCATGGCCGTGGGCGACCAGTTCGCGGACCGATTCGGGGGTCAGGCCGACCCGATATTCGTGATTCTTGATTTCCCGGGGGGTTCCGACGCGCATGGGGAGGCTCCTGTTCTATTGAGTCTATCGGTTTTGCGTTACCAGCAAATGACGGCCTGCGCGAGATGTTGCGTAATTTTATTACGCTATTTTGAAACTTTCCTTATTGGCACGGGGACAGTACAAATATTGCCATAGCCACCGTGGGCGCCGATATATTGCAACAGCGCCGGGCTGTAGCTGGCAAGATATTCGTAAGCCGGCTGTTCGGCCAGCGGCAGCTCGCTGGCCAGCCGGATCGAGTGTATCGGGACATATTGCGATTTATCCGCATAGAAGCCGCCGGGGTCGGTGCCGAGCGGCAGATTCTGCAGATGTTCGAGCCCTTCGATCACCCGCCCGACCATGCCGAAGGTCGTGTCGAGGCTGCGCGCCGCTTCGCCGGTGATCACCGACATTTCGGCACCGCTGCCGGTGTCCGGCGGATCATAATGGGCCGGCGACAGCGCGCCGCGGCAGGTCAGCGGGTAATATTGGGTCCGGCCATCGACGGTCTTGCTCCCGATCGGCCAGCCACCGCCAAAGCCGACTTTCTCCGCGCCGGTATTTTCGTAGATCATTTTCATCAGCGGCTGGATTTCGGAACCCTGATACTGGTTGCTGTAATCGACTGCTGCTTTGAGGGCTGCCATATCGGTGTCTCGCTTTGCGCCCAGTGCGGCGCTAAAATATTCGCTCTCCGGCACGGTTTCGAGGCCCTTGGGCAGCGTCTTGGCATCGGGATTGCCGCCGAACTGGGTGACAAAATCCTTGGCAACGCGGTAGATTTTCGTGCCGTCCCACCAGTGCGTTCCCGCCAGCTTGCGGACATTGCGGACATGGCCGCCCGAAAGCTCGGCCGGGAGCAGCTGGATGACGGCCCGGCGTTTGCTGCCGTCGGGCGCGTCGGGCAGGGTCAAAATGAGGAGGTCGCTGACCGGGATTGAGAGCCAGTGTTCGGCGGGGGCGGCGGCTAGGACTTCGGCGGGGGTTGGTTGGGGTGCTTCTTCCTGCGCCAGCGCTGGAGATGACAGGAAAAAACATGTGGCGGCAAAGGCTAAAAAAGCGATGCGCACTGATCGAAACCGGTTTTTCATTCTGCTCTTTCCTTGCTAATCTTTACAAACTTTACAGTGTTATTGAAAAGAACGGCTGCTCGCCCCGCAAAGGCCGTTTGGTGCCCCTGCAAAGTCCGTTTTGTGCCCCGGCGAAGGCCGGGGTCCAGGGGCGACCGTTCTGGACCCCGCCCTGCGGCGGGGAACAATCTTTGGGTCACACGGGTCACACCCCCTATTGCGAGAAAATCTTCCTGTCCTGGAACTTCTGAAAACCGCCGGTCGGTCGATAAGGAAAAGGATCGGGACATCAGGCAAGATTAACCCAAGGGGCCGACTGTAGGAAAGGGAAAATTGTGCCCCTGCGCAGGCAGGGGCCCATCTCCTGAAATGGCGTCACGAGGATAGGGTCCTAGATGGACTCCCGCCTTCGCGGGAGAACGAAGCTCCCATCACCCTGCGATTGCAATTCACTCCGCCTGCACCCGTCTCACCGGCACCGGAATATTGCATATATCCGCACCACCCGCGGGCACATTGAAAAACGGATCGCGGCGATTGGCTCTGGCATCGGCATATTTGGCGAAGGTTTCGCCTTCGGTGGAGAGATATTCGAAGCGCGGCTGGTCGGCTGTCGGCAGTTCGCTGGCCAAGCGGATCGAGGTGATCGGCACGCGCTTGCTGGCGTCCTCATAGAAGCCCAATTGCCCCTTGCCGCGCGGCAGGCTGGAGAGATATTCCATGCCTTCGATGACGCGCCCGACCACCGCAATATTGCGGTCGAGATGGCGCGGCGCATGACCGATCACGGTATAAAGTTCGGCGCCGCTGCCGGTGTCGGGGGAGAGGTTGCGGCCAACGCCGACCATGCCGTAGCAGTGGACGGGCCAGTGATTCCGGATCCGGGTATCAACACCGATTGTTGCAGCGAGAGGCCATCCTTTGTCGAACAATGACATGTCGGAATAATTGTCGACTCCATAGCGCGATTTCCATGCAATGGTATCGGCGGGGTCTCCGGAGATGATTTGTTGAGTGTACTCACTCTCCGGCACCGTCTCCAACCCCTGCGGCAAAGCCTTTTGCTCCAGTTCCCCTGATTCCGGATTATCGTAACCGGCATCGCCCCATTGCACGACATAATTGTCCTGCACCCGGTTGATCGAGGTGCCGTCCCACCAGTGCGCGGCGGCCAGCTTGCGGATATTGCGGATCCAGCCTTGCGAGAAAGGCGGCGGCATCAGCTGGATGATCACCCGGCGCGGCTCTCCTTCGGCATCGGGCGCAAGGTCCATCACCAGCAGGTCGCTCGAGGCGATGGCAACCCATTCCTCCGGAGCGGCCTGTTCGACAATCGCATTGGGGCTGGGATATTCGGGTTTTTCGCTGTCCTGGGCGAGCGCGGGGGCAGCAACCGCGAGCGCTGCGAGAGATGCGATGGAGATCAATTTGTTCATAATGCTGTCCCGCCTCATGCCGTCAGTCCTGAGCCTGTCCAAGGACGCCTCCCGTCTTGAGGCGGGGTTCGACAGGCTCACCCCTGACGGGTTTATTTTCCGACATTCTGTCCGTCATCATCCTAACCCGACACTATCGCTTGCGAAAGCCTGTTTCCCGCATTAGGGAAGCGGCGCTGTCTGATATTCGACCAGATTCACGGGTCAGGCGGCATTTGCGGAGACGTGGCAGAGTGGTCGATCGCGCACGCTTGGAAAGCGTGTATAGGGCAACCTATCGAGGGTTCGAATCCCTCCGTCTCCGCCATTATCCCTCGGCACAGATCATCGGTCCATGCCGGACCGGGCCAAACCGAGCCCAATCGGCTAGCCGGACTTCACCTCCCGGAAAGGCATGTTGCGGTCGACCTCGATCTCTCTCGGCAGGCCGAGGATGCGTTCGGAAATGATGTTGCGCTGGATCTGGTCGCTGCCGCCGCCGATCGAATTCATATAGGCCTTGGCCGAATCAAAGTTCATCTCGGCCGAATCCTGGAAGTCCGGCCCGTCAAGCAGGCTTGCGGGACCCAGAATCTCGGCGGCAACCCGCGCTTCCCCATGCTGGATCCGCGACATGGCCAGTTTTCCGAGAGACATCAGCGAGGATGATCCGTTGGCAATGATCTCGGCCTTGGCCCGCTTCATGTTGAGCGCGTTCAGCTGTCGATAGGCAATCGCCTGCGCCATTTTTTGCCGGATAACCGGATCCTTTAGTTTGCCGTACCGTTTCGCCAGTTCCACCAGCGGCGGCACTGTGGACTTCACCTTGCCCTGGCGCTCGGTGGCACCCTCTCCCATGATCAGCCGTTCATAGGCCAGCGCGGTTTGCAGGACTTTCCAGCCGCCGTTCAGTTCGCCGACGATATTGCGGGCCGGGACCCGGGCCTCGTTGATGAAAATCTCGTTGAATTCGGATTCGCCGGTGATCTGGTTGATCGGCCGGATATCCACGCCATCCTGATTCATCGGGAAAATGAAGAAGGTGATACCGCTGTGCTTGGGCACGTCCCAGTCGGTTCTTGCCAGAAGCATGCCGTAAGCTGCTCCCTTGGCATTGGATGTCCATACCTTCTGCCCGGTGATGACATATTCACCGCCATCCTCGCCAGCGACCCATTCGGCCTTGGTCCGGACGCCGGCCAGATCGGATCCGGCATTGGGCTCCGAATAGAGCAGGCAACTGTGAGCGCCCGTCAGCATCTCGCGCAACAGCGCCGATTTCAGTTGTTCGCTGCCGAGCCGATAGACGGTGACCGCGCCGAGATTATAGCGATCCTGGGACCTGCCGATGACCCTGCGCGCCTTCAATATATCGTCGATCACGCGCGCCTGCCTGCTGTCATATCCGCGCCCGAACCATTGCGGTGACCAGGTCGGTACGGAATAGCCGGCATCCAGAATGGTTCCGAGCCAGGATTTCACATCCAGTCGATCGGTACCCTTCGCGCAGCGTCGCTCGTCGTCCCAATGCGCATCAAGCCAGGCATTCAGTTCTGCCGCAAGTTCGTCGTTCGAGAGGGTTGCCGTTGTGCTCGTCATCATACTGACTCCAGACAGGTGAGATAGTCTTCCCGGTGCTGGTCGGAAGATCCGAACAGCCATAGTCCGGTCCGTGCGCGCCGCCAGTAGAGATGCGCCGGATGTTCCCAGGTATAGGCGATGCCGCCGTGCAGCTGGATCGCCTGGGCGGAAACATCGCGATAGGCATCGGCGCAGGCGAAAGCCGCCAAGCTGATAGCGGATTTTGCCTCCGGCGAGCCCGCCGCCTGCATCTTGGCAGCATGGCGGGCGGCCGAAGCGGCTGATTCCACATCGATCAGCATGTCCGCCGCGATATGCTTGAGCGATTGATAGCTGCCAATCTGCCGGCCGAACTGGTAGCGGGTCTTCAGATATTCCACGGTCAGGTCGAATATCCTTTTCACCCCGCCGGCCTGTTCACCAGCCAGCGCCACCCTGACCAGATCAAGCGCGGCCTCGATCGCCGTTTCATCGACGCCTTCCAGCTCCGTCCCGCAGGCGCCGGCACAGCGGATCCGGGACAGGCGCAAGGTCGGGTCATTGGTTGCGAGCTTTTCAATGGCGACCCCATCGGTTGCGGGATCAACCAGATATACCCTTATGGCCGTGCCGGTGCGTGCGAGAACCAGCAGATGGTCGGCTTTTTCGGCATGCAGGACAAAGGAGGCGGTGCCGTCTGCGCCCGTCCGCAAGCTGATCAGACAGCAAGGCGACATGTGCTCGCATCTGCGCTTCCATATGGGGAACGGCAGCCTGCATCGCGGCAGGATCAAA
>Ga0209347_1003273_pt1 | contig 19349 bp, 24 predicted proteins | sample AutmiccommuBRH23_FD_187382 | JGI IMG/M metagenome (GOLD analysis project Ga0209347, IMG submission 187382) | Deep subsurface microbial communities from Mt. Terri, Switzerland - Autotrophic microbial communities BRH/23 (SPAdes) (version 2) | ecosystem: Environmental > Aquatic > Deep subsurface >...
CCGTCAGGCCCACAATGCGGCTCATGTGCTTCCGAACCCATGTCAGGGCTTTAAACCGTTTGGCCTGGTGATTTTTAAAGCTGCTGAACTCGTCCACAACAACCATGTCGAACGGCCAGGCATTACGGTAATACTCTACAAGCCAGGGGACGTTTTCACGGTTAATGACGTATATATCACCTGGGGTATTCAGGGCCCTGACCCTCTTCACCAGTGTTCCAAGTACAGGCACCACTCTCAGCATGTGTAAGTGATCCCACTTCGCCGCTTCCTTGGACCAGGTACCCTCGGCAACTTTTTTCGGGGCTATCACCAGCACCTTGCTAACTGCGAACCGGTTGTATTTCAAATCGTTGACGGCGGTCAGGGTTATAACTGTTTTCCCAAGGCCCATGTCCAGGAATAGGCCTAAAGCTTCGTCGGTCAGCAGCCGGTTTATGCAGTACATCTGGTAGGCGTGCGGTATGTATTTCATAAGCCCAACAGCACCTTACAACTCTTGATAAATTCATCTACCAAGTGCTTACTGTCGATGTTGAAAACGTGGTTTCCTAGCCTCGTTAGTTCATTTTGCCTTTTCACCTGCAACTTAGTGGGTTTTTTACCTGGTGCTTTCAACTCGACTAATAATTTTATTCCCTTGGGTAGACAAACAAGTCTGTCAGGCACTCCATTGTTCCCGGGCGAAACCCATTTATAAGCTTTGCCGCCTAATTTTTTGACCTCGGTTCTCAGGTATTCTTCAATGCCTTTTTCCTTCACTCGGTTTTCACCCCTTTGATTTCAAAAATCGGCTCTGAAACTTTCGATACAAACTTTTTCTATTCTATATACGTATTAGGCGTGTTAGGCGTGTTAGGCGTTACGCGCGCCCTCTATTCCCTCTATTTTTTATCTCTATAGAAAAGAATGTTTCAAATGTTTCAGTAAGGTGTAAATCTTACGTTATCAAGGTTTAACGGCTGAAACATTCTTTGTTTCAAATGTTTCAAATGTTTCAGTTTTTGAAACTTTCTCCGAGAATGTTTCAGAGAATGTTTCAGCAGAATGTTTCAGATATATTGCTCTGGTGTAACCTCTTTGGTAACCGTACGGTTTACCAAATTGCCGTCCGCCTTGGTCTTTTTTCCACCCGGGCAACCCCGCCAGGATCCCGTTAATTTCAACGGCATCCGTTCGGCGCATTAAGCTGATATCTTTATTGAAACACTCGCACCATATCTCAGCCGCGCAAATTTTGTCCCGGAATACCGTCTCACCATGCGTACCGCCAAACTCCCCGGACCAGTACATTCTTTTCTCAGCTAAACCGCGTCTGTCCCAGTCAGGCGGTACCCGTCTCTCCACAAACTCCCGTATAATCCCCTCTTTAGCATTGCTCTCCCTGTGGGCCTCCTGTTCTTCTACCGAGAGTTTTTCAGCCTCACCGGATAAGTACAAAGGCTCTCCAAGTTGCCATCTTATAAAGGCCTCCGCCCATATCTGCGGCACCTCATCTTCCAGATTACTGAATACGTTTTTTACTGCCGGCTGCACACCGACATCCACTGGCCAGAAACGGCGGTTACCGGTCCGGTCTTTTAAAAATTCAGTGTCATTGGTGGTCCCAAAAAAGACACACCGCCGCGGGTAAACACCTGTACGCCGCCCATATGGTTCTCTATAAATATCCTCCGTCCGGCTTAAAAACTGCTTTACGGCATTGGTCTCCGATTTACTCAATCCGTTCAATTCCCCAAGCTCGTTTATCCATACTCCCTGGATCATTTCTGATGCCTCTTTGCCCTCAAAAGTCTGCAGGCTGTCAGAGTACCAGCGCCGCCCGAGCAGCCGCAGAAACGTGCTTTTACCGATACCCTGAGGCCCGGAAAAAATGGGCATATAATCATACTTGATACCCGGTGTCATAGCCCGGGCCACAGCAGCCACTAAAGATTTACGGATAACTGCCCGGGTGTAAACCGTGTCAGCTGCCCCCAGGTAATCGGTAAGCAATGTATCTAACCGGCTGAAACCGTCCCACTGCAGCCCTGTAAGATACTCCTGCACATCGTTAAATTTATGTCTCTGCGCGCTAAGTGTCATAGCCGCATACATCCGCTTGTCAGCTATCTGGATACCATATACTTTTTCTAGGCGGTGTAGTAATCCAGCGTCATCGGGATCGCCCCACACACGTCTTTCAGTCCGTGAATCCCAAGGGAGCTCTCCTAACGCGAGGCCGCGATTAGCGAACTCGTCAAAAGCTAGTTTACCCTTCAGCTGCGGGTCATTTTCCAGGATGATCAGCACGTTATCGATTGTCTTAGCCGGTAACCCGGTAGTAGGTGCTACCGCCAGCTTACTTATCCAGTTGGCGTTCTCTTCCGGAGGCGTACTGAAGTCCTGCGTGGCCCTCTCATATCGCTCTTGGTTGAGCAGTGAGGCCACGTAGGTGTCTGATACTGCGAACTGGCACATGGCAGTATACGAAGGCAGTTTATTAGTCGGGGTGTCCGGCTTCGCATCGTCATCCATGGCGGCATACCTGTGCAGCCGTACCAGGTCAAAAGCGTTTACCAGCCGTCCTCCTGCCGGGTCAGTGGCGTGGTGGGAGTACAGGAAATTCCCGTTATCGTATATCACCGCACCGCCGACCGTACTACCGCCGGTAAAGGTGTATCGTCCTGGGCTGTCATCACACGGCGTATATTCTCCCGGGAGGAAGGTCTCCATAGCCCGGTAGATGTCATAGGTCTTACAGAAGGCCCCGACGATACCTGACTTATCCGTGGGATCTCCTTGCTTTTCTGCCAATTTAACCTGCGCTTGTTTACCAGGAACCACCGGCCACTCGGCCACATTCCGCCAGTTGGTGTATGTGGCCAGCAGCCCGTCGACATCCAGGAACGGTTTATCCCCGAACTGGTATATATATTGACTATCTGCGCAACAACTGGGCCAGTACATTAGCCGAAAAGATTGGAATGTTGTAGGGTCGCATAACTCTATCCCAATCAGCTGGGCTAGTTTTCTGGCCAATGGCTCATATTCGTCCGCTGTGGCCGTCCTGTTGACCGGGAAAAGCACCCGCAACCTCGGCCTGGCCTCCTCATGCTTCCGGGTGGAGTAGAGGGCATAGGCACACCCTAACCCCTCTATCCTCCGGAGTGTGTCCTGGGTCTGCCCAGGCGGGATGTTGTCCAGGTCCAGGGTGATGACATCCCGGCCTGTTACGTGGTTTGGTTTGCGGCGGTTACCTGCTAAAGTACCGGCCACAAAGCCGCCCACATCCTTCAGGTCGTCCTGCTTCGACTTCGGCAGGGCAAGATATTCCGCTAAGGTTTCGACACCCCTGACAGGCGTTTTGAGCTTGTCCACCAGCTCTGACCAGTATAGGGTTTGGGCAGGCCACTTGGTAGCTTTACGGCTGCCGGCGGCAGAGATTATAATCTGTCTATCGTTTATAAACATAGCGCTGGACTCCTTTAGGCAGGACTTTTGCAACCTGTTTCTCTACCGGGCACTGCTGCGGGTCGAACACCGCCTGCCCGGGGCAAGGATCTATTTTATCCTTGTACAATCTGCACTTTTCACACTCATCACAGGCCATAAATCAGACCCCCCCGCCTTTGAACCCGAGTTTTTCTTTCCCCGATTTTTAAAATTAAGTCTGCTGTTATAACTGCTGTTCTTGTTAAATTTGCGTCGTTTTGAATAAGCCTGTTTTTATTAAGCACCGCTAGTTGCTTTCTGGATACAAGTACAAGGTTGTCAGGGTCAAAATTACGATTATTTCCATCACCGAAGATAACAGCGTGCCCTTTTGGTACAGGCCCGTTATGCGCTTCCCACATTAAGATGTGCTTGGCCTTCCACTTGTTTGGGTCAGCTATTTTGACATCGATATAATCATCTTTTGCTTTTCTATTGGTGCGAAGAGTCCTAATCCGTTCTGATCCGACAGGTACATAATTATGAGGCAGATGGCCTTTTTTAAACTGGGTCTGCACTCCTCCGGTTGTTACGCCTTTTAATCCTGTGTTCCAAGGCTTGATCCCCTTTTCAAATCGGCCATCCAATCCGCTGTTGATATTGTGATTTCCATAGTAAGACTTCATCTGTTCTGCGGTATAGTTTGTATTGAAAGTCTTATTCAACAGTTCTGCCATGCCTTTTGACCCTACCCCGATGTGGTTATCAGTGATGAATTTCTTAATTTCTATCGGAAAAGTTTTTGAAGCATGTCCAGCCGGCAATCCACCCTTAGTTCCGCTTTTCAAATTATTGTTTGCCTTATAGGATTTCATTTTCGATTCTGTGAAATCTGTACCAAATTTAGCATTTACAAGCTCTACCAAGTCCTTTGTGGTAGCCCCTGCAACATTTTTTGCAATGAAGTCCTTCACTTCCTTTGGGTATCGTTGCATTTTTACCCCTCCGTTGAGTTTAAGAAGTTATCACGCAACATAGGCGGCATTTTTTTATCCCCGCCCAGGTACTCCTCTTTTGCTTTTATTGCGTCAAGCACCAATTTCCCATTAGAGATAATTTGAAAAGCAACCTGGTTTATAGCCTTGGCCCTTTCAATCTCCTCCTGAAGCTTTTCGCCCTGTATTTCCTCGTCACCGAGCCTCTCGAGTTGAGCAAAAAGATGATTATTTAGATCTCCCAATGTATTTTTCATTACCAGCCCCCCTAATCGTAAACGTAAACCTTGACCACCGGCCGACCCCACGCTTCTGCTTCCCGCTCAGATTCCATGAACAGGTCCATGTTGGCCAGGAGTTCACCTTTTGCGGTCCGCTGGCCAGGCCTGACCCCTTTGATTAACCGGCCGGTGTCTTCAGCTGTGGCGAAGCCATAACCCTCCACATAGAACCTGGTACCAAACTTGAAGAACTTAGGGTCTATGGCGCACATGCCAGGTTTCGGCCACTTACCTGAGGCGGTACGGTCCCCAGTGTGAGTGTAGGCTGTAACCTCCATCAACCGATACGGTCGTCCTCCTCGAGAGGGCACCCGGTTATGGTCCGGTTTTCGAGCTGTTGTGTCAGCTCGTCCACTCTTTTCTGTAACCGCTGCCCCTCCTGATACATGGCATTGATCACACCGGCCAAGCCCAGGGATGTCAGCACCACTCCTACTATCAATCCAGGTACAAAGCCCATATATCAGTCCTCCTATCGCCAGTAAGGCTATTATTTTAATTGAACTACTCATTAACAGCCCCACGAACTGAATACTCGTCTTCCCACTTTACGCCAATGTAGTCCAAGACCTGACCCCAGCCCATGGTATACATCCAGAACTGCCATTCTTTAGGGTTGTCTTCTCGCAGTCTATCGAACCGGTGTGGCCTTTTCTCGATATGGATACCAAAGCCGCACATACTGCAGCCGGTTCTTTGTGCCCTGGTGGTATACAGCAGACCGTTTTCGCCCTGTTCAATTGTTCCGTAGATGGCGGGAACTTGGACTTTTAGATCTAAAGCTAATTGGAGAATATCCTGGCGGCTGAAGATAGCGAAGGGGCAGGAGCGGGTTACGGTTTTACCGTAATAGTTGCAGCCGTGTTTCATGAGGGCTTTTTGCCGTTGTCCACCCTCAGAGGCCATCAGTCCTATGTAAGGTTTTCTGCCGGTTTCCTTGGCGTATAAATCACACGGGCGCTCTTTCATGTAATAGCAGCAGTCCGGAGACACGCTGAAAGGAGCCGTTTTATAATCTGTCCCATACTTCTCATTCTCCGGCCCTCCGAATAGGTTAAGCCATTTCTGAGGGAGTCTCATCCGGGAGCCGGTTTCTCTTGTTCTGAATCCGCCAAGCGCCCCTGTTTCGCCAGTCATTATCGCGTGCCTTACCGTTGCGTTTTTCTCGGTCGGGTTCTGCAAGAGCTGTATCTTACCGGCTTTTTCCTTCGATATGACAGGGAATCCGTGGTCTCTCAATACCTGAACCTTGGTTTTCAACGGTTTAAGCATTGTGAAGTTGTCGAAGGTCCGGTGTACTTCGCGGATGCTTTTATCCTCCAGGGATGACACTGAAACTCCCGGGATGTATTTTGAAACCCTTTCTCTCAAAAATGTTAGAAGAACAATACTATCCAACCCGCCTACACTACAGAAGACGTTTCCGTCTAACTGGTTATAGAACTCCCAGGCTTTATTTTCAGCATGGGCGATCTTCGCCTCATATGGTAGGCTCTGTTTTTGCATAAACTCATAAGGATCCACTCGTTTATCACCTGACCTTTCACGTTAATCCTTTTCTGTCAAAACCCGGGCCGTGACCCATTCCGGCGTTTTGAGTGACGGCGCTTTTTGCCGTGACTCAGCCGGTGGTTTTTGGGTGACGGCCCGACCGCTCCAGCTGGAGCGGTTAATAACGTTTTAGACCTCGACGCATTTAGCCCAAAAACCAAGTCGCTCTTGGCCATTTAGTTTGTTGGTCTCCATGTACCTGGTATACTGTTCAGTGCCGCACTGTAACAATTTCAGCGCTTTGGCCTCGATAATGTCCTTTATCATGACATCTACCGCGTCGAATCCATAGTAGTACCTATCCCAGCCCTGAGGCGGTTTGTGCCGGTGGATACATTTGATGGTGCTCAACAGGTTATACCGGTACTGTAGATGCTTTTTCCCTTTATGGTCGCTGATGCGGATGCTGTTGGCCACACCGTAGTCCAGTTTCAGGTACACGCTATTCGTGGTGTAGCTGTCGTACCGCTGAATCACAAAACCCGCATTTTTAAGCTTTTTTATAACTAAATCAGCAATTTGAGGTATGTTTTTAACCATTTTTGCCACCTTAGTCCTTCATGTAAAACTTGGTTACAAAGCCGGCTGCCTTCAACGGTAAACCCGGGGCCCAGGCTATGGGTTGTCCCATCAACTCGGTTACCTTCTCCAGGTCCGCTGAGGCCTCTGGTACATCCAGCACAGCCTCATCATGTACGTGCATGGCGGTTGCGTACCCCGCAGCTGCCAGCCGCATAAGACTTTCGGCCAGGCAGTCCCTGGCTATCGCCTGGACAACGTTCTCCACTAACTTGCCGCCATATGTGGATACCGTTTCCCATTTCTTAGTCTCCTGGTTGATACCGTGGTAATGGATAGCCTCGCGGTTAAACTTATTAATCTCAAGAAAAGGCTTTACGTAAAACAGCTTCCGCCGGCTCGGCAGGGTCACGGTCAGGAAGTCCTGCCCGGTGCTGTAATCACCTTCACGGGCCAGTATCAGCCCTTTGATACCTACCGGCTGCCCAGTCCGCATCACCTCAAGTGCAGCGTTTTCCAAACTGTACCACAGGTCAACTATCCGTTTGTTAGCTGACCGCCACCGGCGAACGATTTCCGGCAGTTCCTCTTCTGTCAGGCCCATATTGAGTGCTCCCATTGCCGTAAGTGCGCCAGCCGCGCCCTGGTAACCGAGAGCCAACTCAGCCACTTTACCTTTTTGCCTCAGCTCGTATTCCGGGTTACCTTTTGTGATCAGCCCGATTGGTACGCCGAACATCTGAGAGGCGGAGGCTTCATATATCTTCCCATGGGTTGCGAACACGTCGAGCCGCCACTGTTCTCCTGCCAGCCAGGCTATCACCCGCGCCTCGATGGCGCTGAAATCCGATACAAGGAGCACATGGCCAGGTGAAGGGATGAACGCGGTCCGTATGAGCTGGGAGAGAGTATCAGGTACGTTACCGTAGACGATTTTCAACGTGTCAACTTTTTTGGCTTTGACGCACTCCCGGGCATGGGATAGAGTCTCGAGGTAATTTCGTGGGAGGTTCTGGACCTGCACCAGCCGGCCAGCCCACCGACCAGTCCGATTAGCCCCATAGAACTGCAGCAGTCCTCTTATCCGGCCATCGCCACAAACGGCCTCGTGCATTGCGGTATACTTTTTGATGCTTGTCTTGGCCAGCTCCTGCCTGATCTCCAGCATCCGTCGGGCAGTGTCGTTATCGGTGGACTTTATCAGCTTTGCCACAGTGCCCTTTGTAAGGTCCGGTACTTCTTCCCCGGCCTCTTCCGTCAGCCAGTTTGTCAGTTGCTTAACGCTCCTGGGGTTATCTAGGCCTGACAGCTGGACGGCCTCGGTCATCAGTTCTCCGGTCACTACCTTGTTACAGTAGAGAGCTCCGTCGATGAGCCCCTGGTCCACCGCAACACCATAGGCGTTAATCCGCTGGTCAAGTTCCCACAGCTGCTGTTCTTGAACCGGTACTGGGAAGGCCGACAGCCGCCGTTCTATTTCCATTTCAGTGACGACATCCTGACCACAATATTTTTTGAACAGCTGCCACTTCTCCGGCTCATGGTGCGGCAGTGTCCGGGTCCGGAATCCGTTATTCTTTGTCGGGTTACAGGGTACACAGAACGTCCGTATCAGCGCACCGCCTATGCCCATTTTCCGCTTGTCCTCCGGCAGGCCCAAGGCCACCGCTGTGGCCGCGAGTCCGGCAGTGTATCCGCAGTACAGTCCGTGCATCATCGTGCAACGCCACTGCTCCAGGGGAGAATAAAAGAATTTATTAAGGCTGTACCACTCAAATGGTGCATTATAAGCGTGTTTGATTACGTTCGGATCCTGGAGAGCGTAAACTACCCCCGGTGTCAGCTGCTCACCCTGGGCCAGGTCAATGACCTGTACCGGGCCACCGTCGAAAGAGTAGGCGAATAAGAGGACCTGGAAGTCTGCGGACTGCACATACTTGTACAGTCCGCTTTTCTTCAGGTTAACGCTCGAAAAGGTCTCAATGTCGATTGAGAGGTGTCTAATCATTCCGGTCGATCTGTCCATATATAATTATTTATGTTCAAAAACTCTTCCAGGACTGACAGCTGCTCCTCTGTGCCCGTGACTTCGTATACTGCGGTTATCGTTTCACTTGTCGCCGGGGTGACCTCAAAGGTGGGTGTCTGCGAGGCTGTTGGGAGCTTCACAGGATAAGATACCCGAATAGTTTCCGCCGCGGGGTCAGGTGCTAAGGGGATGGCTATCGTATCCGGCGCGGAAACGGTTACTGTAACTTCATTGGCTCCTACGGATTCAGCAGTTAATGCCGCGGCTTCCGCTACTTTCTTCTCTCTGGCACTTATTCCCTGAGCGTCCGAGGTTATTAGTGCATCAATCTCGGCGACCGACTTGTTTTCTAAGAGCCTCAAATACGGCTGGGGCAATAAGACGTTTACGAGTTGGTATTGTGCGTTAGCCAGTTCGACTTTGGTCTGGATCAGGTCGATGTCCTGAACTTCTTTGTCCTGCTGGATTCTCAGACCGTCCGCGAGGAAAGACAGCTCAGCTTTGATCCCTTTAATCGATGTGCCTTTATTGAGGTACTCTTCCTGTATAACCAATCGGGCCGCATACTTTTCAGTCAAATTCTGTTCGGTTATCAGCGCGTCGATGATACCCTGGATCAGCAGCCGCTTTGTATCTCTGCGGTCAAGTTCGAACTGGTCATGTTGCTTAGTTAAGGGCGTAATAACCTCGTCAAATTTACTGTATAGCTTTTTGCATTGGTTCTCGAAGGTCGTTATAGACTCCGTGAGCTGCTTTTTTGTGGCCTTGCGGAACTCATCCAGGGACTTTTGTCCCTTTCTGAGTTCTGCAATAGTCTTCTTACAGTCAGCCACTGTGTTTTCAGTGAATACCAGGCCCTTGTATTTTGACAAAACCGAATCCAGGTGATCAGAGATTTCCTGGTAGTTGAAGGTGACTACAGCCGGCTTTGTCTCAATCACTCTGAGGGTCAAGGCAGTCGTGGCACTCTTGTCCTCGCTCATAACCCCATCACGCCCCCGGTCAGAGGCTTACCGGTAATGGGGTCATACTGCACCGGTTGCTGGGGTTGCCCTGGCTGTTGTACCTGCGGTTGTCCCGGCTGCGTATAGACAGGTTGTCCATACACTGGAGCTGCCGGGGGAGCGTAACCAGGCTGCGCAGCAGGCCCAGTAGGTGCATAGCCCGGCTGAGCAGGTGCGGCATAAGTGGGTTGTTGCTGGTATACCGGAGCCGGAGGAGCGTATCCTCCTGGAGCATCACCGAAGGCAGCTGCCGCAGACATACGTCCGCCCAAGGGCTCGCCGTCCTCCAGCTTCTGAACAGGGCCAAGGCCACAGCCTACGCCTTTTTTGCCGTTGGTGTTATAGGCAAAAAACCTAACCGACACCCGGGCGTACATCCCGGAATAAACTTCAGTTTGGTTCATGATTTTGTTCATACCCAAGTCGATGATTTCTTGAGCCTGCTTCGAGGAAGCGGTAAATACCCAGTGTCCTTTGCACTCATCACCGAACGGCATACCGTCGGACGGGCGGACCCCGTCACCATCGTGGATAGGGATGGCCAGCAAGGGAGGACGGGCACCGTTCCACTTTGAGGAGACACCATCCTGTATGGCGGCATTGATAGCAGCGTCAATTTTCTGCCTGGTCGCGATGTCGGATTTCGGTAAAAGGATGGTAGCACTAAACTTGGGTTCATTCCCCGGCTGGTGCGCGTAGGCCTCAAACAAATGCACAAAACTCAATCTCACTCTACCTGTTACCACATGTTGCAAATCAACGTTACTCATTCTCGTTACTCCCTTCGTCGTTAAAAACTTCTGCGGCACTTTGTCGCTTCAACGGTTCGCGTGCGTCGCTTTCCAATACCAGGGTTGGTTTACCCGGGGGCTTATTGACGTACTCGTTTAACAGGGCATTAAATCTGCCTTTGCCCAGCAGCTCCTCTGTCGCTGCCAGGGTAAGCGGTTTACGCTCATACAGCATAGCTTCGTCTACACCGTTCGCCTTAAGCACCCCAAAAGCCGCGTCAACGTTAGTAAACTGCCTGTTACCCCGTCCATGGACAGCCTTCCAGCCGGGTATTTCGTTACCTTTCAAACACTCAGCCAAGGCGTACTCCTCCAGGTTTTTAACCCAGGCCGCGAGATTCTGCGCCCTCCCGAGGATCTGACCCACTTCCTCGTTTGAGATAAGGGGTGGTTTCATTTCTTTGAAGTCCTCAAGTGAGGTGTGGAAGTCCGACCTCGCGCGGCACAGGGCTTTTGCTCGACAGAACATACAGTGTTCACCTGGTACGAACTCACCTACACCGGTAAATGCTTTATGGGCTGTCGTCTTAATGCTCTCACCCCAGGCCAGAAGCTCATCAACCGACAGCTCAAACTCTGATATGCTGTCCAGCCTCGGCTGTATGATAGCCAGGACCACTTTTTCTATGGCGTAGAGTATTGAGTATTCCGACAAGGCGCCGAGGGCGTACAGCTTCATTTGAGGATTATCCCAAGCAGATACCGGTACACCTTTACCATACTTTAGATCATTTACACGTAACGTATTGCCCCCGATTATGATACAGTCACCGGTGCCGAACCCTTCCGGCGCGTAAGTGCTGTAATCCACTCGCTTTTCTACGGCCACATACGGGAGGGTGTTATAGCTGTGTACTATCTTGGATAAATAGTCCAGGTATGTATCAGTGTGCTTCAGCATCTCATCTTGGAATAACGGGTTTTCTTTGAACTTTTTTATCCGGTTATTGAAGGTTCTGGGGCCCATCGGATCTGTAAAAGCTTTGCGGAGTTTCAGCTCTGCGATTTCATGCGCTAACCTGCCCTCGTTCGCATAATCACTTTCCTTCTCCGGCAGTGAGTCTTCCAGACGTGCGGACGGGGTACAGGTTAACCACCGATGCGACCCGCTTGCAGACAGCAGAGCGTGTTCACGGTTATTACCCATTAGATCTTCGCCCCCATGGTCCTCAGCTGTGTTGCAAAGTTCCCGTATTGCTCCTTGGGTAGTGCGGTCAAGGCTTGCACCCCGAATGTGGCTAGAAGGGCCACGACCTGCTCCCTGTGACCTGAGTCAATGAGTTGTGTTGCCGCCTGTGCCAGCTGATCCATTGTGTACGTCGGTGCGGTAGTGGGAACAACAGCAGCCTGGGCCAGTTGACCTGTCAGCGGGTCGGTTGTGGGTACTGCGGCAGGTATAGGTGCGGCTGCAGGTGCAACCATTGTGGCGGGCGCGGGCGCGGGTGCGGGTGCAGCAGCTACAGGGACAGGAGTTATGGCTGGTATGGGTGCAGGTGCTTGCATAAGTGTAGGGTTTTGGCTGTTCTTCCCGATGGCCAGTGCGGATGCCAGGTTTAAGATGGCTTCGGCCAGCTCCGGGGCTTTAATCTCGACAGTGATATTCATGTTTTTCCTCCTCAATTTGATTTTTGTTTTCTTGTGGGATATAATTAACTTGACATTTTCGTTAGTCGCTAAGCCTTATGGCTCTGCGGCTTTATTTTTTTCTACCAGGTGGGCGGTTCCTATGCAAACGGGGCATCCCATTTCCGGAAGCACCCCCCCTTGCCGGCGGTTTCAATGGTGATCTTGGTGTCACAGTCCTCGCACACAAATACAAGTTGCTCCGTTACTTCCCTCCTCTCCTGTACTAACCAGGGCTCCGCACTTTTCGCAGAAGCACCATTTCAGCTGGACCCCCCCCCTTCACTTGACCACCACCCCCTCCTTCGCACTGCTGTAAACCGTCCCGCATTTATCGCAGGTCCCCTCCTGGGCTTGACCGTCATCGGTCGGGAATAATAACACTATTTTCCTTTTTGGCGGACACCAGCAGATTGTACTTAAACAACCGGGCGGGAGTTTAATTTTAATCACGGGAATCAACTCCCGTACAAAGCGATACCCCTAACAATTCCAAGGCGTTTATTTTACACTTGGCGTTGAAAGTACCAGGTTCGGTGTCGATCATCCCAACGTGATTACGGGCTTTATTTAGTCGGTCACGGAGCTGCTTATTTTCTTCTTCTAACCGGATGCAACTATTGATGTAATGCCGTAACTTGTCTCTGGTAACCTTCTCCTTGTCCTCCCCGCCAACACCTATTACTAAAGTTGCAAATTGCGGAGTATGGGAGACCACTGGTTCGGCTGTAACTGCCGATATGGTACTAGGGGGTAGCACTTCCTGACTAAAAACAAATGAGCTACATATCGATCGTTCGTATTCATCAAGCCACTTTAAATCCTTTTCAGCTGTCGTCTCACTCATCAGACATCCATCCTTTTCTACAGCAAATCAGCCGTCCCGTCACAGACTGGACATGGAATCTCAGAATCAATAGTGTCAATGTTTTCGATAGTGATCCTGGCGGTGCAGTCTGAGCATTGAAACACGTAGGTCTTTTTCTCCAATTTTCAAACCTCCTCACCTAATGCTTCCGGTAATGGCCGCTATCTTCAGAAACAGCTTCCGGTCTGCCTGTTTCCGTTTGGCCCGGTCGATGCGTTTCCGTCGTCTCCGGGCCAGCTCTTTGAAAAAGGCTAACATGATGTCATACCCCCGCTTCATCTACAGTAACCGCGTGCTCTTCTAGCACATTGTCTAAAGAGACAGGCGCGCCACAAATCGGACAATGCTCGGGCACATCCTCCATTTCGATAACTGGAAAGTCATCGTTCGAGTCTGTGCAGCAGTTAATAATGAACCTGGACATCTAATCACGCTCCTCTCACGCATAGTATTTTTTGAGTACCAGTGTTCCGGTGGATGATGTGTAACTCCCCAGGCGGATTCTTAATCACCAGCCAGTTATCCGGGTTCTTGCCGTACTTCTTCAGCAATTCCTTCTGACGGCGTGTAGGGTTTCGGCCACTCATGGGATCACCACCTAACCTGCCCAGAGTTGAACAGCAGATGAAGCAGTTTAGTTAAAAGCTTGTCGAACATAATCGTTACCCTCCTATTACCAACTCATGTTGCTCAATCTGTCCAAGAACCACAGGAACACCCCGACAGTTATACCCATAACACCCATGACGAACAGTTTTTCGAGAATCGCCGTGATAAGCCATATCTCAACCAATCTTTTCGACATCAGCTATTCCTCCTTCCGTGCGTAATAGGCATAAAAAGACCCGCAGTCACAAGCAAATATTACTTTGTCATGGTGTAGACCGGGGTGTATGTAGAGGATGGTCGCTCCGGAGGTAAAAGACCGGCCGCAAATCGGGCAGTTTTTATCGTGGGAAACGGCTTCGGGGTTGAGGATGTCATAGGCAAGTTCGCCGTCCCGTTTGCGGATGATCTGCAATTTGTAAATCCGTCTGCCAGTCGGCTGTGTACGGGTAATTTTGACCTCATTCGTGTCGCATAGCCTCAAAAGCTGCTTTATGTAGTTGTTCATGGAGTTCCGTTTTGACAGGTCCCTGGCCTCACGCAGGGCTAACTTTATGGATTGCTTAAGGGTCACGGGGAAATCAACGATTCGTGCGGTTTGCATTTATCTTCCTCCCTCGTATTGGATGGAAGACAGGCTGTTAACGCCTTTTGTGCGGATTTTGCATTTACTGAGCTTTTGACATTTCAGTAAATTGCAGATTATGCAAGTCAGGATCAAAAAAAATATCGACAGGGGCTTCCAAGAAGTTACAAGTCTTTATCATTTCAGCTAGGGTGAATTGTTTCCGTCCATGTAATTTCTCATTGAGAGCTTGTTGGGAAATATCGAGATGCGCCGCTAATTCAGTTAAGGTATGCCCTTTTGCGGCAACAGCCCCACGGAGCTTTAGAAAGTGCTTAGTTTTCATTTGTCATCACCTCACATCGTGTATTAATTGCATTTTCCGCAATTTCTGATTCAATTTTATATCTAGTGTCTGAATATGTCAATGATTAAATTGCAACTTTTCTAATGATTTATTAAATAATAATTGAATATTATGCAAGTATATAGTATAATACTACGCAATGGAGGTGTTTTAAAAATGTCAAAATATAAAAATGAGGATGAAACACTTGAATCTGTCCTAAACGAGTTTGGGGACAACATAGACCCAATCGAACTACAGACTAAGCTGGCTAGAACCAGATTGAAACTGCTCAGAGAAGACCTCGGGATGAGACAGAAAGATTTTGCACAAAAATTCGGTGTTAACGAATCCACCTATAGCAGGTACGAGTCCGGCGACATCGCAAACTTCCCCCAATCGTTGATAGCGGAGATATGTAAAACGTATAGCATTAACCCGGCGTGGCTTATGGGCTATCGGGACGTTGAAAAATATATTAATTTCGAAGAGGCTTCGCAGAAAACTAAAAGGATCCCAGTCCTGGGGAACATAGCTGCAGGTGCTCCTATTTTTGCACAACAGGAACTAATGGGTTACGAGATTATTTCTGACAATGAGCATGTTGATTTTTGTTTACGGGTAAAAGGTGATAGCATGAACGGCGCAAGAATTTTCGACGGGGACATAGTTTTTATCCGTACGCAGCCTGACGTTGAGCATGGCGAAGTAGCGGCAGTCATAGTCGATGGTGAAGATGCAACCCTGAAGCGAATTTACAAGTCATCGAACAACACCATCATATTACACCCAGAGAACCCCGCCTACAGAGATTTGGTGTTCAGCGGCAAGGACACCAAGCAAGTTAAAATTATCGGCAAGGCGGTTAGTTTTAAAAGCGAGGTGAAGTAGGACATGGCCAGCTTCAGAAAAACCAAGAGTGGAAGCTATCAAGGCACTATCTATATTGGGCGAGATGCCGACGGCGTACAAGATTTTGAGTACGTAACTAAGCCGACACTTAAAGAGTGCAAGGTCGCGGCCAGGGAAATCGAACAAGCACGCGATGAAGGAAAGCTTATAAGAGTAGGTCATATCAGAGTTGTCAATTGGATTGAACAATATCTTAAAGACAACAAAAATAGTTATAAACCTGGAACAATTGGATTATATAAAACATATCTAAAGTGTCATTTTAAACCGTTTTTTAAGCAGTTGAAGTTAAAAGAATTAAACGACCTCCACATCACAAAATTTAAAAACCATCTACTTGGCAAAATGAAACCTTCCAGCGCAAGAAGAGTTATGGGGGCGCTATCCACGATTCTAAAAGCAGTGCTTAAGGACAAGTCTCCTGCAAAAGAAGTAAAGCTTCCGAAGGCTAATGCCTCGTGTGCCAAAGCTCCTAGTACCGAAGAGTTTATACTTATTCACAATGCAGTGAAGGGCACAAGATATGAAATACCTGTTTTATGTGCGGGCTGGTGTGGTTTTAGACGCGAAGAAATATTTGCGATTAGGCCAGATGATTTAGATTTCCAAAACAATACTATTAGGGTTGATGAGGCCTATGCCAAAAACGATGAAGGGTTCTACGAATTCGGCTCGACAAAATCGGAAAATGGGGATAGGACTGTTAAGGCCCCAGGCTATTTGATGAATTTATTTAAACAAATCATGCCCAAAAGCAAGGTTGTAAGTATTAATAAAGACAGTGAAAAAGATAACGAACCAGTATTAAAGTTGGGGCGCCCTGATAGTTTTTCTAGCCGGTATGGCCAATTCATCGATCGGAGAAAAAAACACGGTGTCCCGGATTATCGCTTTCATGATCTCAGACATTACCACGCTACCTGGCTGCAAGACAATTATTTCCCTGATAGTTATGCCGCCAGTAGAATGGGGCAAACTAAGGACGTCCTTAGGAGTACCTATCAACATCTGCGGCCTAACAAACAAAAAGAGCTCGACGATAAAATCGAAGCTCAGGCACTAGAATTGGAAATCAAAAAGACCGCCCAATGAGCGGTCTAATTTTTTGTTAGGTTTTTGTTGGGTTTCGGGGTGTTCGGTACCCAACGGGTTTTTTGTAAACCCTTATATTAAATGGTCGGAGCGACATGATTCGAACATGCGGCCTCTACCACCCCAAGGTAGCGCTCTACCAAACTGAGCTACGCCCCGACGCAAAAATTATTATATAACATTAAGGCCCATTTTGCAAGGTACATCTTATAGCAAAACTAAAACTTTTTTCCATATCTCTATAATCACAATTTTCGCAATTTTATTATATTTTTGGAATTTTCTGCAGGGATATAAAACTCAAATGTAGAAGACATCTTAATGCCTTTTTTCATCAAGGCATTGGTAGTCTTAATAAGGGCCAGGTGATCCCAATGAGCCTTCAAATAATATCCAGCGGGGAACTTAAGTTATCAATTCAGATAATGACACTTGTTCTGGCACTCATTGTTATACATATGTCAGTCATTGAGGCCCGCCGCAATCAGAACAAGCTTTATAAATATCTTGCCCTGGGCTTTGGATTCCTACTTTGTGGCATTACAACAACGACAACTGCCTTTTCCTTATCTTTATGGGCCGGTACGCCAAATCTGCCGCCTCCTGTATATATTGCTGAACATATATTTACGACTGCAGGTTATATCTATATTGCTGCGGCATTTATTTCCATAAGATCCAGTGCCAGGTCAGGCTTTCTCCGGCTGAACTTTGTAACGCTGGCGATTGTTTCGACTATTGTCTTCATAACATGGTTTGTTATTGGTTTAGACCCACGATTCCGGATATGGCGCGATATGGCCTACGAAATTTGGATTGCCATTCTGTTAGTTACCACTGTGGTGGCTATTTTGTATTCCAAGGTCCGTATGAAATGGGGCCTAATTATTGCAACCTCTCTTCTGCTTGCTAAACATGCTGCTCATGTCGCCAATACCGTCATTTTAACACAACAATCTACTATTCTTCTGTTGATTGAATATTTAGCACTCGCATTTTATTACTTTGCCATCATCATGACCCTGCATGGAGAAATCATCACTGATCTGCAATCAGCTGACATTGATAAAAACAAGGTCAAGGAAAAAGCGCATCGTGATACCATCCGGGCTCTCATCAATTCCCTGGAGGCCAAAGATGAGTACACCAGGGGCCATTCAGACCGGGTTACCGAATATACGATGGTCGTCGGTCAGAAACTTGGTCTTAATCAAGAGGAAATCACCAATCTCTATTACGGCGCCATTCTTCATGATATAGGAAAAATTGGTGTGAGTGAAGAAATTTTGAATAATCCCTTTACTTTACGAGGTGAAGACCTGACCAGTATTAAAAAGCATCCGGAAATTGGGGCAACAATCATTTCATCTATTGAGTCCTTGAAACATATAGCTTCAGTAGTTCTTCACCACCACGAAAGGTACGACGGATTGGGTTATCCGACAGGGCTTAAGGGCAAGGATATTCCATTATACTCCAGGATTATCTCTATCTCTGACGCCCTGGACGCCATGCTGTCAGACCGCACCTACCGCGACTCCCTAACTGAAGAAAAAGCAGTCCGGGAGCTCATTGCCGGAGCCGGTTCCCAGTTCGACCCCTTTCTAGTGCGAGTCTTTCTGGAAGCCCTCAAATTGCCGGTAAAGGAATCAGACCTAAAGAAGCTGGAAATGTCCGCTTAAATAGGTGCTAGGTGCTAGGTGCTTAGGTGCTAAAAGATAAATGGACAATTGACAATTGACAATGAAAATGAAAAAAATTAAACAATTGAATGATTATATCAAGAAGGGACTGCTCTCTGTTTGAGAACAGTCCCCTTATAGTTTTAATGCTGGGGCGGCTGGACTAGAACCAACGCATGACGAAGTCAAAGTCCTTTGCCTAATCAACTTGGCTACACCCCAAAAAAATCAATTTTCAATTGATTTTTCAATTGATCATCGACCTATATTTTTATGTTTTAAATATGAATCACCAAACATAATTGTCAATTGTCCATTGTCAATTGTCAAATTTTTTCTACTAGCACCTATTACCTACTTCATCACTTCAAAGGCGATTGCTCCCACTGGGTTAGGATCAAGCTCCAATACTTTGGCGTGGATGCCGCTCTGCAAAAAAGTGTCTTTCATCACCGTCGCAATAAGCTGGGTGTTTTCATCACAGAAGGCAATCAGGGTCGGCCCAGCGCCGCTTAGTACGATACCACGTGCACCGGCAAGTTTTGCCGCCGCCAGGACCTTTTTCATCCCAGGTACAAGATTGGCCCTGTAAGGTTGGTGCAGACGATCCTCCATCGACATTGAAAGCAGGTTAAAGTCACACCTGATCAAGGCGGCAACCAACAATGCTGTCCTGCCGATATTATAAACAGCGTCAGTAATTGATACTGATTGAGGCAGTACATCCCTGGCAAGTTTCGTCGGAAGGCTGAAATCCGGGATTGCCACTACACACTTGAGCTTGGCAGGCGGGTCAATTTTGGTGTATTTGACCTCCCCTTCTCCCTGAGCGCTGATGACTATTCCACCTATTAGAGCAGGGGCCACATTATCAGGATGGCCCTCAATCTGGGCAGCCATGTTCAAAAGGGTTTGTTCATCAAGCTTGCCCCCCGACAGAATATTGGCAGCCACCAATCCGCCGATAATTGCTGAAGCGCTGCTTCCCAGGCCTCTTGCCAGAGGAATATTGTTTATTATTTTAATGCGTAGGCCTTTAGGTTTATATCCCACAGCCTTGAACACTTTTTC
>Ga0209347_1003275_pt1 | contig 19333 bp, 12 predicted proteins | sample AutmiccommuBRH23_FD_187382 | JGI IMG/M metagenome (GOLD analysis project Ga0209347, IMG submission 187382) | Deep subsurface microbial communities from Mt. Terri, Switzerland - Autotrophic microbial communities BRH/23 (SPAdes) (version 2) | ecosystem: Environmental > Aquatic > Deep subsurface >...
ACGACGGGCTCGATCGCGACATGCAGGAGACCTGGGCGATTCACGGGGTCTACCCCGCGATGGGTTGGACGCCGGACAGCCGCTCGCTCGTCTTCTGGTCGGGAGGAAAGATCCGGCGGATCGACGCTGCCGGCGGAACGGCGACGGAGATTCCCTTCCGGGTCCGCGACACGCGCGAGGTGACGGAAGCTTTGCGCTTCCCGATTGAGGTCGCGCCCGAGACCTTCCCCGTAAAGATGCTGCGATGGGTCGAGGTTTCACCCCGGGGAGATCAGGTCGTCTATCAGGCCCTCGGATATCTCTGGATTCGGGATCTTCCCGATGGGCGGCCGCGCCGGCTGACCCGCCAGACGGAGCACTTCGAGTTCTACCCTTCCTGGTCGCGGGACGGACGGTCGATCGTCTATGTCTCGTGGGATGACGAGGACCTCGGAGCCATTCGCATCGCGCCTGCGCGCGGAGGCGAAGGCCGCGCGGTGACGCGAGATCCGGGACACTTCGCGGAGCCGGTCCTCACTCCGGACGGCACGCAGATCGTCTACCGCGCAATTTCGGGCGGCGGTCTGCGCTCGGAGCTCTGGGATCGGGACCGAGGGCTTTTCCGGCTCCCCGCCACAGGCGGCGATCCGATCAGGATCACCGAGTCGGGATATCTCCCGCAGTTCGGACCGGCCTCCGATCGTCTCTACTACATGGCGAGCGAGCCGGAGGACAAGCGGAGCCTTCGCTCGATCGACCTCGATGGCAGCGATGAGAGAACGCACCTGATCAGCGAGGCGGCAACCGAGTTCCAGATATCGCCCGATGGAAAGTGGGTCGCATTCACGGAACGATTCAATGCGTTCATCCTTCCACTGGTCCCGTCCTCGAAGCCGATTACGGTCGGACCAAAGATGGAGTCGCTTCCCCTCCGGCGCGTCTCGCGCGACGCGGGCGACTACCTCCACTGGTCGGGCGACTCCTCCACCCTTCACTGGGCTCTCGGCGCGGAGCTCTTCTCCCGGTCGCTGTCCGAGTCGTTCGCCTGGATCGAAGGCAGCCCCGAGGAGCTTCCCGAGCCGCCCGAAAGCGGGAAGAACATCTCTTTCGAGGCGACCACGGACGCCCCGTCCGGATCTCTCGCTCTCACCGGCGCGCGCATCGTGACCATGCGCGGCGATGAGGTCATCGAGGACGGCACGATCGTCATCGAGCGCAACCGCATCACCGCAGTCGGTCCCCGCGCATCCGTCGCGGTGCCTTCCGGTGCCACCGCGATCGACGTCTCCGGGAAGACGATCATCCCCGGCATCATCGACGTGCACTGGCACGGCTCGATGGGCGATGACGAGATCATCCCGGAGCAGAGCTGGGTGAACCTCGCCTCTCTGGCCTTCGGAGTGACGACGATCCACGATCCGTCGAATGACACGAGCGAGATCTTCTCGGCGTCCGAACTTGCCCGGCAGGGTGACATCGTCGCGCCGAGGATTTTCTCGACGGGGACGATCCTCTATGGCGCGACCGCCCCGTTCACCGCGCACGTCGACAGCTTCGAAGACGCACTGTCACACCTTCGCCGGATGAAGGCGGTCGGAGCGTTCACAGTAAAGAGCTATAACCAGCCGAGACGCGACCAGCGCCAGCAGTTCGTGGCGGCCGCCCGCCAGCTCGGAATGATGGTCGTTCCGGAGGGAGGCTCCCTCTTCCAGCACAACATGAACATGATCGTCGACGGTCACACCGGGATCGAGCACTCCATCCCGGTCGCCAAAATCTACGACGACGTCCTTCAGTTCTGGCCGCAGACGCGCACCTGGTACACGCCGACTCTCGGCGTCGGGTACGGAGGACTCTGGGGAGAGAACTACTGGTACGCCACGACCAACGTCTGGGAGAACGAGCGCCTGCTCTCGTTCGTCCCGCGCCGTATCGTCGACGCGCGCTCGCGGCGGCGCCTCATCGCCCCGGAAGGCGACTGGGGTCATTTCAACAACGCCCGCATCGCGGCACAACTCGCGGCGCGCGGCACTCCAGTCCTGCTCGGCGCACACGGACAGCGCGAAGGGCTCGCCGCTCATTGGGAAATGTGGATGTTCGTGCAAGGAGGAATGACACCTCACCAGGCCCTTCGCGCCGCCACCCTCCACGGCGCTCAGTACATCGGGCTCGACCGCGACCTCGGGTCTCTGGAGCCGGGCAAGCTCGCCGATCTCGTCGTGCTCGACGCGAATCCGCTCGAGAACATCCGCGACTCGGAGAGCATCCGATGGGTGATGGTCAACGGACGCCTGTTCGATTCGATGACGATGAACCAGATCGGGAATCACCCGCGGACGAGGCCTCCCCTGTTCTTCGAGTAGGCACCGGACTGATCGTGGCTGCGTAGGGACCGGCTGCGCCGGTCCGGTCCCGCGCAGCGGGACACGACCTCCGTGCAACTCGCGCGAATCGCGCACACGTTCCGGCCCCCCTCACGTCGCTTCGCGACCGGACCGGCGCAGCCGGTCCCTACCGAGGCACGCAGGCCATGTACTCCACCACTTTCGTCGCCTATCTGTATCTCCCCTGCTTCGCGCGCGTCACATCGTTGTGAACACGCAATCATCTCTGGCCGATGGCGCAACGCCACCGGGTCTGTCGCGTCTCAGTATGTGATTCACTTGAGGGAAATCGAATGCAGCCGGGCAGCTCGCGGGAGTTGTGAAGGAGCGGGTCGCGCGCCCCATCGGAGCCGGCCAGGAGGGAAGGTCGAATGTTGAACTTGAAACGAACGATCGCGGTCCTCATCCTCGGGCTCGCACTCGGATGCTCGGCAGATCAGGGCGCCTCCTGGCTTGCCAGGGGAATCACGCAGGCTGCCCAGAGGTGCGCAATCCGAGTCGCCATTCACCGGTACGGTTCCGAGACGGCCAATGAAGTCCAGCGCCCCTCGCCGCTTCGCGTTCAGGATCCGGCGATGGTCGAGCCGGCGATCGCGCGTGTCCCGCCCCGTCGAACCACTCCTGCAGTCAGTGCGCGCGCCGAGACTCCGCCGGTCCTCGCGGTCCAGCCGCTTCCGATCGCACGCGACCTCAGCTCCGTGAAACCGTTCCGGCTACCGTCCGAGCCGGTCCCCGACGCGGTCCTCGCCTTTACTCGCACCACGCTCCCGGAGGTCGTGATCGTTCACCGGGCCTGCACAAACCGCGCAGCCGCCTAGTGGCGGAGGCTTCAGCCTCCGTCTGATTTTTCCCGGATCCCGAGGCGGAGGATGAATCCTCCGCCACTGTCAGACCAGGCCCTTCGGCTTGAGCGGCGCTTCTGCAGCCGCCTGGATCACGCCGGCGGTGTAAACCGGATCGGGAAGGGCGAGATAGTGACTCTTCCGCTTCTCTCCCCCTTCGACGAGCAGGAGAATTCCATCGTCCACGTCGGTCTCGAGGTCCCAGATCTCCCGCACGTCCAGCTCGAGATCCTTTCCTCGCCGGACCAGGACCCGCTGCGTCGTCACCACGACCTCCCGCTCCTCCCCTTCCTTCCACTTCCCCGCTTCCGCCGTACGCATTCCGGGGATGTTGATCCGAGGGGTGAGGATTTTTCCGCGCGTGACGTGCAGGCAGGTCTCGAGCGCACGCAGCCGGAAGGTGGGGTCGGCCTGGGGAAGCGTCTTCGGCCCGATACCGCGAAGCTTCTCGAACTCGTCGGAGGCGCTGCGCTCCCTCACGACCTCCTCAGGCGGAATCCCGAGCGCGTCACGCAGCTCTTCGAGCTTCCCCCCCGACTCGGGCCCCATCCGGTCGTCAGCCAGTAGATGCCACCACGTCCGATGGAGGAGAACGCGGCGCACCGCCAGCCGGTCTTCCTCGGCGAGGCCGACTGCGTCCGACGCTTTGGCGACCGTCTGGGCCACCCCTCTTCCCCCCAGCTCGTCCCAGCGGCTGAGCGCCTCGAACCCGGCGCGCAGGACCGCGGCGCGGGCGGCGCTCGAGACGTGCTCGTAAGGGATTTCCTTTCCTTCGCGAGCCTTCCGGATGTCCACCAGCGCGGCTTCGTCGCGGGCGCTGTCGAGCCGGTTCAACCGATCCAGATACTCCCCCGCGGACGCCCGGATCTCTTTCTCATAGGCCTCCTTCTCGAGGCGCTGCTTTTCTCTCAGAACGCGCTCGCGACGCCGCTTTTCGTAGGTCAGGATGAAAGGAAGCGCAATCAAAGCCGCGCCGAACACTGCTTCGACGTAGCCGGATGCGTATCCCTTGTTCACCACCACGAGGATTCCGAGGAGAATCAGAAGGGCGCCGAATCCGATCGAGACCCACCCCCACCACGGCACGAGCGGGTCGGGTTTTCTCAATGATGACTGGAACACGAGCGCGCCCGGCGAACTGGTGCCGAGAGCGTCCGAGTAGAACTGGCCGGACTCCCGAAGGCGGAGGTACTCTCCCCTCGGTCCCGTACTGAACTTCCCCCGCCCGGGATCGTCTGCAGTCGGGTCGCCGAGGCGATGGCTGACTCCGAAGCGGATGGGGCCGGAGTCGAGCGAACGGCTCACATAGAAAGTCACTGTTGTTCCTCCGAAGGCAAACTCTTCGGCACGTTCAGCAAGAAACAGACCTTTTCCCGGAAAAGCCGCCTCCGGCCCGACCCCTCGAGCCCCCCGTTTCTGGAACTTTCGAGCCGGGCATGCGTAAGAATCCGGAGCGAATCGCCTATGATGGACCCCTCCACATGAGACCGCGCCTGCTGACCGTCGCCGCCTTCTTCGCCGGTACGATCGCCCTCTATTTTCTGTTCCCGCTCTTCGACGCACCTCTCCCCCACGGCCTGTCGATCACTCGTGAGCAGGCGCGCGCCGCAGCCGACGAAGCCGCGCGTGAGGTCGGCATTCCGATCGAGCAGTCCTGGACGGTCCTTGGATGGGAAGCGGCTCCGATCCTCGAAGAGCAGTACCGGCACGATCCTGCGCTCAGGAAGCGTGCCGTCGAAGACCCCGCCGTGGGGCCGCGGATCGCCGGTTTCCGGGCGACCTACTACCGCCCGGGACTGGAGAAGTTCCCTCCGCATGGCGTGGTCATCGTCGGCGTGGACGGCCGCATTCTCGGAGCGCGCAGTTTCGCCCGCGCGGAAGAGGAAGGTCCGCATCCCACCCCCGAGGAGCTTCAGCCGAGGGCCGACGCATTCGTCGAGGGTGGCCTGCCGGGCGCGCCATCTCCGATCTTCGATTCCGCGCGCCCGAACGTGCTTCGGACCCGCACAGACACGGTGTTCCGCTACCGCGTTCCCACCAGTTTTCCGACCGGGGATGTCGCTCTCTACGTTCAGGTCTACTTCGTCGGCGACCGTTTCAGCGGCTGGCAGCTGATCGAGGAGTATGGAACCGGCCGGGCCTTCCGATTCGAAGGAGGGGGCGGCATCGCCACGACGCTCTCGTTCTACGTCGTGACGCTCTCCCTGCTCCTCCTGCTCATCGTCATCTTTCTCCGCAAGTACCACGCGGGAGAGGTGGGAGTCGGAGTCGGGACGCTCCTTTTCGGCGTCGCGATTCTTTCCTTCCTGGTTTTCGACTGGGCCATCGCGAAGGAAGCCTCGGTGGGAGTGCAATTCGGCGGGATCGACGCGCGGATGACGGCACTCGCGCAGATGGCGTTCAAGTTTCTGTTTCTCGATATCGCCGTCGCGCTGGCAGTGTTCCTCTCCTGGTCGGTCGGGGAGAGCTTCGCGCGCGAGCGGTGGGGAGAGAAGCTCGCGCCGATGGATGCGATCCTGCGCCGCCACCCGATGAACGCGACGGTTGGCAACTCGATCCTCGCAGGTCTTCTGTCGGCGCCCGCGCTGGCGGCGTCGACCCTGGCCGTGGCGGCGATTCCGCTCTTCGCCGGATGGGCCTGGCCGGCCATGTCGCAGGCCCAGGCGCTCGTCCCCGGGAGCTCCGGGGGCGCGTTCACCGCGATTCTCCTCGCCATCCAGGAAGCCGTAATCTACGCGCCCCTCGCGTTTCTTTTCGTCCTCGCCTGGTTCCACCGCCGTCGCATGACTCTGACGGGGGTTCTCATTGCCATCGCGCTCGGCCCGCTGCTCCAGGTGTCGATGCCGCCGATCGAGCCGACCCAGCAGATGATGCTCTTCGGCTTCGGGGGTGCGCTCGCTGCCACCATCGTGTTCCTGGCCTGGGACCTGCTCGCCGCGGCCATCGCGCTCTTCTGCTCGAGCCTCATTCTCTCGCTGGTTCCGTTGATCCGCGTAAGCGAAGCCGATGCGATCGTCGCCCCCACGGCCACCCTGCTGATTCCGACGGCCCTGCTTTTCGGGCTCGGCCTCGCCGGCTCGCTTACCCGGAAGCGGATCGCCTACACGTACGAGGATCTCGCGCCGCATGTCCGCCGCATCATCGAGCGCGAGCGGGTGAAAGCAGAGATCGATGCGGCCAACCGAATCCAGGCTGCTCTCCTACCCGTCGAAGATCCGGAGGTCCCGGGGACGACGGTTGCCTCGCATTACCGCGCGGCGACGGAGATCGGAGGGGACTACTTCGATTTCCTCCCCCTCGGCGGCGGACGGATCGCGATCGCGTTCGGTGACGTGGCCGGTCATGGCCTGACCAGCGGCATCGTCATGGCGATGACCAAGGCCGCGCTGCTGGTGCAGGTCGAGCACGACTCCGAGCCGCGGGCGGTCATGTCGGCGCTCAACAGCATCGTGCTCAAGACCGCTCCGCGCCGGATGCTGATGACGTTCTTTTACGGCGTCCTCGATCCGGAGGAACAGACGCTGCGCTTCTGCTCGGCCGGCCATCTCGACCCCTACCTGTACCGTGCCGCCGAAAGGAAGCTCGTGTCTCTCTCCTCCTGGGGCTTCCCTCTCGGGGTGAAGCGTCGTGAGGGTTTCCGGGAAGAGAACGTCAGCTTCGACGGCGGCGACCGGCTCGTGCTCTACAGCGACGGCTTCATCGAGGCGCTCGATGACGACGGGGAGCCCTATGGGTTCGATCGTTTCGAGCGCGTCATCCGGGAGTCGGGCCAGCGCTCGGCCGCCGAGATCAAGCAGGCCCTGCTCGCATCGGTGAAGAAGTTCACCCGCAACCGCCCACCGGAAGACGATCAGACCCTGGTCGTGATCTCGTTCGAAGGCCAGGAAAGCCGGAGAAAAAGCGCCTGAGGGACGGACGAAGTCAGAAGGCAGAAAGCAGAAGTGAAACCCCGTCAGCCTGAGGGAGCGCCGCGCAAATGGTGAAGTTCATCACGATCCCCGAGCGCGTCCGATGGATCTCAACATTGCAGAACCGCGCATCCGACCCGCTCTCGCCTTTGCCTTCACTTCTGCCTTCTGCCTTCTGCCTTCTGCCCTGCTTTTCCCCATGCTCTCCCTGATCACTCTGGCTGCCGTCTTCGCGCTCATCGCGACGCGCAGGATCGGCAGTCTTCACCTGCCGATCTGGGTGATCATGACCGGCGGCGCGCTGGTCGTCCTTCTCGGCGGCAGCATCGGTCCGAACGAGGCGTGGAAGGCGATCGACTGGCGCGTGATCCTTTTCCTCGCCTGCATGTTCGTCATCGGCCGGGCTCTCGAGGAAAGCGGCTATCTCGAGCATCTGGCTTACCTGCTGTTTCGCCACGCCGCATCGACCGATGCTCTTGTGCTTCTGGTCCTCTTCACGATGGGCCTTCTCTCCGCCCTGCTGATGAACGACACGCTGGCGATCGTCGGCGTGCCGGTCGTGCTGCTCCTCGCCGGCAGACACCGTATGAGCCCGAAGCTCCTCCTGCTCGCACTGGCGTTCTCGATCACCATCGGAAGCGTCATGAGCCCGATCGGGAACCCGCAGAACCTGTTGATCGCGTTCCATCTGGAAAACCCCTTCGTCACCTTCCTTCAGCACCTCTTCCTGCCGTCGATGCTCTGCCTCCTCCTCGCGTATGGGATGCTCCGGCTGTTCTATTGGTCGGAATTCCACCGAGTGAGGATTCTGCATCTGCCCGCTGAGATCCGCGATCGCCGCCTGGCAATTCTCGCCAGGCTATCGCTCTTCCTGCTGGCCGGACTGATCGGTCTGAAAGTGGTCCTGGCGTTCGAGGGAACTGATTTCAACATCGTCTACATCGCGGTGGTGGCCGTGGTTCCGGTTCTCTTCGGCAAACGTGGGATCATCACGGAGATCGACTGGCGCACTCTCGTATTCTTTGTCGCGATGTTCGTCCTGATGGAGTCCGTCTGGCTCGAGGCCGGCGAATCGTTGATCCCGTATGTGACAACGGATACCGGGGCGATCCTCCTGTTGAGCACCGCCGCCAGCCAGCTGGTGTCGAACGTCCCGTTCGTCGCCCTCGGCATTCCTCCCCTCCTCGCGGCAGGGGGCGGCGCGAGAGAGCTCGTGGCTCTCGCTGCAGGGAGCACTGTGGCCGGCCTCCTCTTCATTCTGGGGGCCGCGAGCAACGTCATCATCATTCAGCAGGCCGAGGCGCGCGGCGAAACGCTGACGTTCGCGGAGTTCGCTCGCGTCGGCATTCCGCTGACAGCGGCCTGCCTGGTGGTTTTCTGGATCTTTTTGCGGTGAGCGGAATCGGATGTTGGGCGGGTGGGGGGACGAATAGGACCTATAGGACGTATAGGACCAAGCCTAAAGTCCTATAGGTCCTATAGGTCCTATTCGTCCTATCGTCCTCAGTCTTTCCTAGCGCCATCGTGTCCCCCCTCCCGCGCCCGAGGCACGGCCATTGCTTTGGTCGAGCCTGGCTTCATCGGAGGAAAGAATGACCATTCTGGCCTGGATCATCGTTGGGCTCGTCGCGGGTATCCTCGCCTCTCTCGTCATGGGAGGCACCGGATACGGGATCGTTGGCGACATCATCATCGGAATCGTCGGAGCATTCGTCGGCGGCTGGATCTTCTCGCAGCTCGGCGTGTCGACCCCATTCGCAGGGCTCGCGGGAACGATCTTCGTCGCGTTCATCGGCGCAGTCGTACTGCTGTTCGTTCTCCGGCTGTTGCGGGGCGGCATGGCACGAAGGTAGTGGCTCGGGGGAGACAGGGTTGACCCTGCCATCTTGAGATCCTTCGGTCGCGCTTGAAGGTTTTCGTGAGGGGATTCTTCGGCGCGGCGCTCCCTCAGGATGACTGGCCCCTCCACCGCCTCGACAACCCAAGGAGATTCCCATGCGCAAGTCACTCGTAGCCTTTCTGATCTCGATCTCGATCGCGGCCGCGCCGCTCGTCGCCCAGCCGGTCGAGTCGCTCGCCGGAGAGGAACTGCTTCGCGCGCTGGTGCGCGAGATCCGCCTCCTCCGCGTCGCCATGCAGGGGAACGCGTCGGCCGAGCTTCGCGCCCAGCTGCTGCTCCAACGCGAGGCGCGGACCGCGGCGCGGGTCGACCAGCTCGCTCAGCAGATTCAGCACGGATTCCCCGACGAAGCCTCGATGATCGACGAGTTCGAAATGCATGGCGAGCAGATGCGCGCCCAGCTCCGCTCGGAGACCGATCCCGACCGGCGCCGGGAAATCGAGCTTCAGCTGTCGATGATGGAGAGACGCCGCGAGATGAGCGCAAGGCATCGCGAGGCCGAGCGGCTCCGGCGGAGCGAGATCGAGCGCCAGCTCGATGCCGAGCGGGCACGTCTCGAAACACTTCGGAACGACCTCGACGCTCTCATGCGGGAGCTCGCGCAGACACCGGCACCCTGAGTCGCTCCTTCCGAACCCCCTCAGCCATGAGCAACTACGAAACTATCCCCACCGGGGACGGAGTCCCCATCAAAGCCTGGATTCACGGCGTTCCCGTCGAAGAGGCGGCGTTGCAGCAGCTGCGCAACATCGCGCAGCTCCCCTTTCTCTATCGATGGGTCGCCGCCATGCCGGACGTCCACTTCGGAATCGGAGCGACGGTCGGGAGCGTCATCGCTTCGAAGAAAGCCATCATCCCCGCGGCCGTGGGTGTCGACATCGGCTGCGGAATGATGGCCACTCGAACCACCCTCCGCGCCTCGGATCTCCCGGACAGCCTCGCGAAGATCCGCTCGCGGATCGAAGCCGCCGTTCCCCACGGCCGGACCAGCAAGGGAGGAAAAGGCGACCAGGGAGCGTGGCGTCGCCCTCCCCAGGAGATTCAGGCCGCCTGGGCGCCGCTTGCCCGCCGGTACCAGGCGATCGTCTCCAAGCACCCCCGGGTCGGCAAGGGGAACGATCTGAACCAGCTCGGCACCCTCGGCAGCGGCAACCACTTCATCGAGCTCTGTCTCGACGAGAGCGATTCGGCCTGGGTGATGCTTCACAGCGGTTCGCGGGGCGTCGGAAACCGGATCGGGACCTACTTCATCGAGCTGGCGAAGCAGGAAGCGCGCAAGGCGAACCGGAACCTCCCCGATATCAATCTCGCCTGGCTGGACGAGGGAAGCCCGTACTTCGACGATTACATCGAAGCGGTTCAGTGGGCGCAGGATTTCGCGGCTCTCAACCGCCAGCTGATGATGGCCTCCGTGCTCCGCGCCCTCGCCGACGGGGACGACCTCCCGCCGTTCCGGAGCGATCTGGATGTCGTGAACTGCCATCACAACTACGTCGCGATCGAAAAGCACTTCGGCGAAGAGGTCTTCGTCACCCGTAAAGGCGCCGTGCGGGCCCGCGAGAACGATCTCGGAATCATCCCCGGCTCGATGGGGGCGCGCTCGTACATCGTCCGCGGTAAGGGGAATCCCGACAGCTTTCACAGCTGCTCACACGGAGCCGGCCGCGTCATGTCGCGCACCGAGGCGAAGAAGCGGTTCACGCTGCAGGATCACGTGAATGCCACGGCGGGGGTAGAATGCCGCAAGGACTCGGCCGTGATCGACGAGACGCCGATGGCGTACAAGTCGATCGAGGCAGTCATGGCCGCCCAGAACGACCTGGTGGAGGTTGTACATACCCTCCGGCAGGTTGTTTGCGTCAAAGGATGAGCGGTTTCAGACGGCGGGGTAAAGCCGCTCGAACTCCGGATCTCCGTGCAGCAGCGCCAGATCCGGATCCTGCCGCGTCCACGTTGCATCCCTGTATCCCGCATCCCATGCCTTCTTGATCGCAATCAAGGCTTCCGGTTTCTTCTGGAGCGCACAGAACACGCATGCTGTGTTGTAGAGGATCATGGTGTCGTCGGGCCGCAGAGCCATCGCCAGGCTCGCCTCCCGCGTTGCGTCGTCGGTCCGCTGGATGAACGCGTAATTCAGGGCCAGCAGCACCCGTGCCCTCGCATCCTCGGGGACCTTCTTCAGATGCTCTTCGAAGAGACGGCTCTCCCTGACAATGAAGTTCGCCAGCGATTCCTTCTTCCCCAGCGCGCCGAGCGCATTGTGGATTGGCACCAGGGTGTTGTAGTTCTCCCCGGCGTGGGCCATGGCCTCCTCCATGATGTCCACCAGCTCGTGATAGCGTCCCGCCGAGAATAGCGCTCGGCCGAGCAGGTAATAGCCGCCGTCGACGTCGGGGTTTTTTTCGATCGCTTTGCGAACCAGGTCGACCGCCTCTCCGTATCGGGTCTCCGCGTAAGCGAGCCATGCTTCGGCGGTGAGGATCTCGGGGGCATCGCCACCCTGCGAGCTCGCCTTCTGCGTCGCCGCGACGGCACGGTCGATCCACTTCTGCTGACGCTCGAAGTGGTAGTAGTACTGCGCGCAGACGTTGGCCAGGGCGGCATGCGCGAGGGAGAACTCCGGGTCGAGGCTGACGGCGTTCTCGAACATCTGCAGCGCAAACTGGAGATCCTGTCGCGCGACCTGACGGGCGTAATTGCGACCGCGGAGATAGAGGTCGTATGCCTGCAGGTTCTCCGTCGGCTTGGCCGCGAGAGCCTGCTGCTCGTCGGGCGAGAGCGTGATCCGCAGCGCCGCCGCGATCTTCTGGGCGATCTCGTCCTGCACCTCGAACACGTCCTTCATCTCGCGGTCGTATCTCTCCGACCAGAGCGGGAAGTTCGTAGCCGAGTCCACGAGCTGCGCGTTGATCCGCAGGCGCGTGCCCGCTCGCCGAAGGCTTCCGGTGAGCACGTGTGAAGCCCCCACTTCACTCCCCACCTGCCCGGCCGTCACCGGCTTGTCGCGGTAGGCCAGAACCATGGCGCGCGAATAGATCTTCAGCCCCTTGATCTTCGAGAGCTCGGTGGTGATGTCTTCGGTGATGCCGTCGCGGAGGTACTCGTCCTCCTTCACCCCGCTGAGGTTCTCGAAGTAGAGAACCGCGATCGACTGCGTGATTCCCGCGGCAGCGTTGATCCGCCCCCCGCTCGAGTCGGTGACCCGGCGATCGCTGCCGGAGTCGAGATCGCGCTTGAGCCGCTTGAGCGCCGTCTTCAGGTCCGTGGCCGTCTGAAAACGCATCTCGCGCTCCTTTTCCAGGGCCTGAGTGAGAACGCGATGCAGCTCCGGCGGGAGTGAGGGATTGATCTGGGTGACCGCAGTCGGCTCGCGGTTGAGAATGGCGTCGAATACAACGGCGGAAGTGTCTCCCTGAAACGGAAGCACGCCCGTCGCCATCTGGTAGAGGACCGTTCCCAGTGAAAAGATGTCCGTCCTCGCATCGGTCACCTGTCCGCGCGCCTGCTCGGGGGACATGTACGAGATGGTGCCGACCGTCGTTCCGGCCTTGGTCAGCTCCTCCCCTCGCACAGCCGTCATCTGGAGCGACGCTTCGCCCGGGCGGCCGCGATCGATCTTGGCGAGGCCGAAGTCGAGGATCTTCGCCTGCCCCCGCGAGGTCATGTAGATGTTGGCCGGTTTGAGATCCCGGTGGACGATCCCCTTGGAGTGCGCGGACTCGAGGGCGTCGGCGATCTGGATCCCGACCCTCAGGACGGTGTCCACGTCCGACGCTCCGCGCCGGATCAAATCGCCCAGCGTCTCCCCTTCGAGCAATTCCATCACGATGAAGTGCTCGGACTCATGCTGCTCGATCCCGTGGATCGTGCAGATGTTCGGATGGTTCAGCGCCGAGGCGGCCCTCGCTTCGCGCTGGAAGCGCTGAAGCGACGGCTCGTCGCGGGCGAGCTCCGGAGGAAGAAACTTGAGGGCGACGTGACGTCCCAGGTTCGTGTCCTCGGCTTCGTACACCACTCCCATCCCCCCGGTGCCCAGCTTCGAGGTGATCCTGTAGTGCCCGACGTTCGTTCCGATCATCCGCTCGCTCCTTCAGTGAGACGCCGGATAGAGCCGGTCGAACTCGGGGTCATCGTGGAGAGGCGCGAGGTCGGGATCCTGGCGCGCCCACTGAGGATCGGTGAAGCCCCCCTCCCACGCCTTTCGCAGCGCCCGCATCGCCTCGGGCTTCTTGTTCATGTTGGTGAACAGGCAGGCGACGTTGTACATGATGATCGCGTCGTCGGGCCGAAGAGCCATCGCAAGGTTGCCTTCGCGCATGGCATCTTCCGGACGGTTCAGCTCCGCATAGTCCGACCCGAGGAGCACGCGCGCCCGGGCATCCTCGGGAACCTTCCGCAGGTGTCCTTCATAGATTTCGACCTGCCGCTGAAGCAGCTTCATTTTCGCTTCGGTCTTCCCGAGGGCGCCGAGAGCATTCCGGATGGGGATATAGGTGTTGTAGTTCTCTCCTGCGTGCGAGATGGCTTCTTCAGAGATCTCCACGAGCTCCTGATGCCGGCCAGCGGAGAAGAGGACGCGGCCGAGAAGGTAATAGCCGCTCTCGATGTCGCGATTGGAATGGAGGGCCTTCCTGGTGTGGGAAAGCGCCTCATCGAACTTCTCCTCCCCGTAAGCCACCCACGCCTGCGCGATCATCACTTCGGGCGAGTCCTGCCCCCGCGCCGTGGCGCGCTCGGCTGCGACTCGAGCCCGGTCGATCCATCCCTTCGACCGCTCGTAGTGGTAGTAGTACTGTGCGCAGACCGAGGCGATTCCAGCGTGAGCGGCCGCGAAGTTCGGATCCGCCGAGACGGCATTCTCGAACATCTGCAGGGCGAACTCCAGATCCTGCCTCGACATCCTGCGGGCGTAGTTCCGGCCTCGGAGATAGAGATCGTAGGCCTGCATGTCCTCGGTGGGACGCACTGCGAGCTCTTTCTCTTCCTGCGGAGAAAGCGTAATCCGAAGCGCCTCGGCGATGCTTCGGGCGATTTCATCCTGCACCTCGAACACGTCCTTCATCTCCCGGTCGTACCGCTCGGACCAGAGCGGAAAATCGGTGCTCGTGTCGACGAGCTGCGCATTGATTCGCAGCCGCGTGCCGGCCCGGCGAAGGCTTCCGGCGAGGCAATAGGCCGCATTGAGCTGCTGGCCGATCTGCGGCGGCGTGATCTGCTTGTCGCGATAGGTCAGGACGGTGGCCCTGGAAAAGACCTTCAGTCCTCGGATCTTCGACAGCTCGGTGATGATGTCTTCGGTGATCCCGTCCCGGAAATACTCGTCTTCCTTCACCCCGCTCAGATTCTCGAAATAGAGAACGGCCACGGACTTTCCGACGGAAAGAGACGGGCCGGAGCGGCTCGCACTCGGGTCCGCCGCCTGCCGCCCGCCCGAGTCGAGATCCCGCTTGAGCCTCATCAGATCGGTCTTCAGGTCGGTCGCGTTCTGGTAGCGGAGGGTGCGGTCCTTCTCCAGCGCCTTGCCGAGAATCCGGTCGAGCTCCGCCGGAAGCCCGGCGTCGTGGAGATTGAGCGCAATCGGGTCGCGGTTGAGGATCGCCTCGAAGACCACGGCGGAAGTGTCGCCCTGGAAGGGAACAACGCCCGCTACCATTTGATAGATCACGGTTCCCAGCGAGAAGAGGTCGGTGCGCGAATCGGTCACCTGCCCTCGGGCCTGTTCGGGCGACATGTAGGAGACGGTTCCCATAGTCGTCCCCGCAGCGGTGAGATCCTCGAGGCGCACGGCGGTCATGGCACCGGTTGCTTCTGCGCCAGCCCGCATCCGATCGATCTTCGCCAGGCCGAAGTCGAGGATCTTCGCCTGCCCCCTCGAAGTCATGAAGATGTTCGCCGGCTTGAGGTCGCGATGAACGATGCCCTTGGCGTGGGCGGACTCGAGCGCGTCGGCGATCTGGACCGCCGCCGCGATCACGGTCTGCACCGGCATGGGACCTCGCCGGATCTTGTCGGCGAGCGTCTCCCCTTCCAGCAGCTCCATCACGATGAAGTGCTCCGACTCGTGCTCGTCGATCGTGTGGATCGTGCAGATGTTCGGATGATTGAGGGCGGAGGCTGCCCGCGCCTCGCGCTGAAATCGCTGAAGCGAGGCCTCGTCCCTCGCGAGCTCGGGCGGAAGGAACTTGAGCGCCACGCGGCGCCCGAGGTTCGTGTCTTCCGCTTCGTAGACGACACCCATGCCGCCGGTGCCGAGCTTCGAGATGATGCGGTAGTGCGAAACCGTGCTGTCGATCATCAGGGCCTCTCATGCTCCAGGATGCCCGGGCACTTTTCGGCAGCCGAGCGCGCCGCCCTCGGGTGATCTCCGGGTGCACGACGCCCACGGCGGCATCTCTGCCGTTACGAGCTTTTTCCTGACATGTAGAGCTGGAGCGGGGTCATCGTACGCCCGCCCTGCGGCCCGGTCAATCGAGTTCAGCGTCAGCTGGAAGTCATCCGAGCTGTTCAACGACCACGGGTAGAGAGACTCTCCCGGAGCACCAGAATCGGCAGGCTCCGCAGAAGTCAGGGACGAGGCGCAGAGATTCACTCAACTCTATTTTGGAACGACTCGCTCCGGCTCCAGCGTGTCCCGATTGATGAGGTGGGGCACTCCCTCCTTGCTGATCAGCCGCGCCTCGGAGCTGCCCGGCGCGGGGAGCATCGATTCATGCCCGAAGAACGAGGCGTGCGTTGCTTTCGGAATTCGCTTGATGACCTTTCCTGACGTCGATTCGATCAGGATGACATCTCTCAGCCGATTCTCCGGGGACGACTCTTCGAGCCTTTCAGAGAACCAGACGATCCCGGGCCGGACTTCGCTCCCGATGACCACCTGGCGCTCGGTGAAGGGGACGCTGGACACGACCTTTCCTGCGCGGTCCAGCCTCACCAGCCGGCTGGTGTCGCCTCGCACCAGAGTCGCCCACGTTCCATCTGTCAGCGGAATTGCGCCCCATGAATTCGGCGGGAAGTCGTAGATCCTGGCTCCAGAGGTGGCGTCGTGGAACGATAAAACTGGCGTTGTCGCGAGATCGTCGCCCTGTTGCCCCATCACGATGACGTTTTCGTTCCCGGGGGCGATTCCATACACTCTCCCCGGCAAGGTCCCTGCGTCGCGTATAGAACGCGATCGAAGATCCACGTCGCGAATCAGCGTGGAGCCGAGGTTCACGTTCTCGTACAGGCGGAGACGATCGCGATCGAGAAAGACGGGACGACTCGGCCCGCCCCTCTTTCCCTCATCGCGCGTCGCGGAGATGAAGCTCCCTAGGCTCTTTCCCGCCGAATCGAACACCTGAGTTCCATCGGGAGTAGCTACCGCCAGGCGTGAGCCGTCATCCAGAGTTGCGAGGCGGAACAGGTGCTGGTCGACCACGATCCCTGTCGCCGTCGCTCGCGCACCTGGCTCGAGGTCGATAGCAAACACCTCGTGGCGGGTCCCCGACACGTTGGTCGGCACTGCGTAGAACGCTCCCGATGGTGTCAACGCCATCCTCGAGGTTCCTGGCGGGAGTGGGACGCTCGTGCCTTTCTGGAGATCAACGAGAAAGGATCTCGACCAGCGAATCGGTTTCGCGTCGCGGTAGCCCTTGACCACCACCACGTTTCCCGCGCTACCGCTCACGAATACTGCATCGAAATCTTCGATGTCGAGACTCTTCAGCCAGGCGGTGAGCATCCATGAGAGAACGAGAACCACCCCGAGAATCACAGCGAGAACCAGCGTGAAGGTTCGGGCCTGACGGCGCGCGTCGTGTCGTTCCCGGGAGAAGGCGATTCCATGGCCGGAGACGAGCGCCAGCGTGAGCGCCACCACCGCGACGAAAATGAGCAGGCCTATCACCGCCATGCCGTAGCTGTCGCCGAAGAACTCCTCGACGTTCAGCCACACGCCGGCGCCGAAGGCGATGAGGATCGCCGCCGCCGCGAGAAACCACGCGGAGCGATTCCCCAGGAGCAGACCCAGCGAGGCGCCGAGTGCAACGCAGAGGATCGCGACGCCGATCATCGCGGAAGAGAAGTCGCGCGACGCGAGCAGACTCGGGTCGACGACAATTGCCGGTAACGCGACGAGCAGCGTTGTGCTGATGACGAGAATGAGGGCGGCCACGAGTTTCCCGCCAAACGCGGTCCAGACACCGATCGGCCGCGCGAGCCAGAAGAGGGAACGGTTTCCCTCGAGATCGCGTGCGACCACGAGCGAGCCCGTCAGGAGACCGCCTCCCGCCAGGAAGAAACTGGCGAAGTAAATCGACGTTTCCGCGACCTCCGTGAAACGGTCGCCTCCCGCCACGAGCCATCCCGCGAGGAGAATCGCCACCGCGGTCGCCGCCCCCGTCGCGGGCATGAGCGCCCGTACCCGAAGCTCCCGTCCGATCACCTGAAGAATGGCGCTCATCGCTTCTCCTCCTGTCCCACCATCGCAAGAAAGATTTCCTCGAGTGACATCGGCGTGGCTTCAGCGTGATCGGTCTGACCGGAGTCGAAATCGTCGACGACCTCCTCGACCCATTCCCCCCAGCGGGTGGCATGGAGCAGGTTCCCGCTCGCGGGAGCCGCTCCCGCAACGCGCCTGATCTTCCGGAACCGCCCCTTCACGCTCTCGAGCTCTTCGTCGAGCAGTAGCCTTCCATCGCCGAGGATTCCGATGCGGTCGGCGATCCCTTCGACACCGGAAAGATCGTGGGTGGTGATGAAGGTCGTCGTCCGTCGCTCGGCGAGCTCCCCCAGGAACTCGTCGTAGAACTCCTTGCGCGAGACTGCGTCGAGCCCGAGTGTGGGGTCGTCCAGGATCAACAGATCGGGTTGCGTCGCGAGAGCGAGCGTGAAGAGGACCTGACGCGACTCCCCTTTCGAGAGAGTCTTGAAACTTCGCCGTCTCCCGATCGCGAGCCGTTCCAGCCGCCGGTTGATGACGCTCTCGTCCCAACGCGAATAGATGGCTCGTTGAAAATCGATGAGCTGCCCCACGCTCATCTGCTTCTCCACGTCGGCCTCCTCCGGTACGAAGCCGATGCGCGCCATGACGGCGACCCGGTCGTCCCAGGCCGACAGGCCGAACGTCGTGATCCGCCCTTTCTCGGGACGCTGCACTCCGAGAAGAGCCCGAACGAGCGAGGATTTGCCGGCACCGTTCCGGCCGAGCATCGCGTAGACGCTTCCCTTCGAGACGCTGAACGATACGGAATCGAGAACGGCGCGCCGGCCGTAGCGAATCGAGACGTCTTTCACATCGAGGACAGCAGGCTCACTCATCGATGGCTCCTTCGAGGTTTCATCTCGGCCAGGGCATCGCGGAGCGCGGCGACCGCCTCCCGCTCACTGGCACCGACAGTCGTAGTTACAGCGGCATAGCGGCGCGCGCCCGAGGCCAGCGCCTCGTCGCGATCCTGGGCGGAGGGGATGACCGGGTCATCGGAGACGAAGGTTCCCTCTCCGCGGCGCACCGTGAGGACGCCGGCATCCGTCAGGCGCTGGTAGGCTTTGGCGACGGTGGCCGGGTTGATCCGGAGCCTTTGTGCGAGCTCCCGGACCGAGGGAACGGCGGTCCCGGGAGGAAAGCCGCCGAGGGCGATGAGGCGCCGGACCTCCTCTTCGATCTGCTTCCAGATGGGGACTGAATCGGCAGTGTCGATTTGCAGCATGCGAGGCAGTGTACTAATACACTAGTACACTGTCAATGGGTGGCTCCGGTTGAAGCACGGAAGGCGTGTCCCGCTGCGCGGGACCGGACCGGCGCAGCCGGTCCCTACGCCCGATCGTCGAATGGGGGCCGCCGCGTCGCCGCACCCGCGACCTCTCCCGCGAAGAGAACAGCCAGGAATCCGAGCGGCAGCAGGAGCTGTCCGAGAAGCCTCGGCCACGATGTGGCGACGTGCCATTCGAGGTCGCGCGGGGTGATCAGGTACGCCCCGATGAAGAACGCGAGCTGGAGCACGACCGCCAGCAGAAGCCATCGCTCCCGAGACAGGCGACGCGAGCCGGCTGCGAGAATCGCGATCAGCAAGGCGAGCCAGAAGAACGGATGGTCAGGGAGATTCCCCGCGAGAGTGCTCAGCAGCCTTCCTGGCGAAGCCGCGGCCAGCCGCGCGAGCGGCTCCCCTTCGAAGAGATCCGTTCCGAGGCCGCGTGCACGACGGACAGCAACCCAGAGAAGCGCCGCCACTGCGGCGGGAACCGCGGCGACGAGCAGCTTCCATCGCCTCGTCCCACCCGCGAGGATGATCGCCAGCGTCACCGCTACGGCCAGCGAGACTCCTTCATTCTTCGTGAGCACTG
>Ga0209347_1003276_pt1 | contig 19315 bp, 10 predicted proteins | sample AutmiccommuBRH23_FD_187382 | JGI IMG/M metagenome (GOLD analysis project Ga0209347, IMG submission 187382) | Deep subsurface microbial communities from Mt. Terri, Switzerland - Autotrophic microbial communities BRH/23 (SPAdes) (version 2) | ecosystem: Environmental > Aquatic > Deep subsurface >...
GGAAATCTTAGCGCTTGAGCATCATCATGGCGACGGCGGCGAGCAGCGCGGCTAGGGCCATGAGCGCGTATTCGTCGAGCGTTGGAACTCCCGTCACGATTGCGGGTGCTGCAACGACGACGAAGTCGGTCGGGTCGCTCGATCCGCCTGCGGTTGGTGAGTCGGTCGAGCCGGACGACTCGTTCGATCCGTTGCCGTCCGCGTCGTACGCGATCGTGGCCTGATTGCTGATGGTGGTGCCGGGCGTTACGTCGGACTCGATGACGGCGTTGATCGTGAGCGTCACCGATGCGCCGGAGGCGATCGAGCCGTTCCATGTGACGGTGTTCGTGGCCACGGTCGCGAGCGCGGTGCCGCTCGTCGCGGTCGCGGACACGAGCGTCAGCGACGCGGGAAGGATGTCGACGAGCTCGTCTCCGGCGTTGTCCTCCTGAGTCGATGGTCCGGAGTTCGTCAGGACGATCGTGTAGGTGATCGATCCGTTCGGCTCGAAGGTGCCCGTGACGCTCTTTGTGCCGGTGACGTTCGCCGGCGAGAGCACGCTGGCCGTGGCGGTCGCGCTCTCGTCGCCCGGGTTCGGATCGGCGGTGGTCGAGGAGACCGAGGCGGTGTTGCTGAGGGTCGTGCCCGAGGGCGTGTCGGCGGCGACGCGCGCGGTCAGCGTGAACACGGCGCTGGTGGAGCTGAGGCTCGGGTTCGTGCAGGACACCGAACCGGCCGCGCCGACGGCGGGAGTAGTGCAGGTCCAGCCGGCCGGAGCGTCGAGCGAAACGAACGTGGTGCCCGCGGGCAGCGTGTCGGTCATCTCCGTCGACGCCGCGTTGGTCGGACCGGCATTCGTCACGGTGATCGTGTAGGCGAGGTCGGCACCGGCATTCACCGGATTGGGCGAGACGGATTTCGTGATGCTGATGTCGGCGGAACCAACGCCCACCGTCGTCGTCGCAGTCGCCGTGTTGTTCGCCGGATTCGCGTCGGTGGCCGTCGAGGCCAGCGTCGCCGTGTTCGTGAGGACCGTGCCGGAGGCGAGGCCCGGATCGACCTCGACGACCAGCGTGAAGAAGTCGACGGTCACGCCGAAGCTCGCGTTCGTGCAGTCGATCGTGCCGGTCGCGCCGACTGCCGGCGTGGTGCACGTCCACGGTCCCGTCGTGGAGAGCGAGACGAACGTCGTCCCCGCGGGCAGCGTATCGGTGAGCGTCGCGTCGGCCGCATGACTCGGGCCGTTGTTGGTGAGAGTCAGCTGATAGGAAATGGTGCTGCCGGCATCGACCGGATCGGGCGTGTCGGTCTTGCTGAGCAGCAGGTCGGCTGACGCGGTGACGGTCGTCGTGTCGACGGCGGTGTCGTTCGCGCCGTTCGGATCGGTCGTTGCCGACGTCACCGTCGCGGTGTTGGTGAGGACGGTGCCGGCGAGCAGCGCCGGGTCGGTGTCGACGGTCAGCGTGAAGACGGCGCTCGTGATGCCGAGGGACGCGATGGAACAGTCGATCGAGCCGGTGGCGCCGACTGCCGGGGTCGTGCAGGTCCATCCGGCGGGCGCGACGAGCGAGGCGAACATCGTTCCGGTCGGGAGCGCGTCGGAGAGCGCGACGGTCGTCGCATCGCTCGGGCCTGCGTTCGCCACGGTGATCGTGTAGGTGAGGCTCGCGCCGGCGTCGACAGGATCTGGCGATCCGCTCTTGGTGACCGACACGTCAGCAGAACCGGCACCGGTGGTCGTCGTCGCCGTCGCGGAGTTGTTCGCCCCGTTCGGATCGACCGTCGTCGCCGTCACGGTCGCGGTGTTGGAGAGGACCGTTCCCGAAGGCGTCGAGCCGTCGACGGCCACGACGAGCGTGAAGTTGCCGTTCGCGCCAGAGGGGAACGCGGTCGGCTTGGTGCAGGTGATGAGGCCCGTGCCGCCGACCGCGGGAGTCGTGCAGTTGAAGTCGGCGAAAGAAGTGAGCGAAACGAAGGTCGTGTTCGCCGGAATCGTGTCGGTGAGGATCACGCCGGCGGCGTCGCTCGGACCCGCGTTCGCGAGGTTGATGGTGTAGGTGAGAGTGTTCCCCGCCGTCACCGGATCCGGAGTGTCGACTTTCGTGACCTGCAGATCGGCGCTGGTGACGACGGTCGTGGTTGCGGTCGCGCTGTTGTTCGCACCGTTCGGATCAGGGGTGCTCGAGGCGAGGGTCGCGGTGTTCGACAGAGTCGTGCCGCTTGCGACGTTCGGGTCCACCTGGACCACGATCGTGAAGAAGTCGACGGTCACGCCGAAGCCGGCGTTCGTACATGTGACCGTGCCGCTCGCGCCGACTGCCGGCGTGGTGCACGACCACGGACCGGTCGTCGAGAGCGAGACGAACGTCGTGCCGGCCGGCAGCGTGTCGGAGAACGTCGCGTCCGCAGCGACGCTCGGGCCGTTGTTCGTCATCGTGATCTGATACGAGAGGTTGCTGCCCGCGCTGACCGGATCGGGCGTGTCGGTCTTGCTGAGCACGAGGTCCGCCGACGTCAGAACGCCGGTCGTCTCGGTAGCGCTGTTGTTCGCCGGGTTCGCATCGGCTGTCGCCGTGGTGACCGTGGCGGTGTTCGACAGCGTCGTGCCGCTCGTCAGTCCGGCGTTCACGGCAACCGTGACGCTGAATGCCGCGCTCGTGACACCGAGCGACGGGATCGAGCAGGTAACGGTGCCGTTGGCGCCGACCGCGGGCGTGGTGCACGTCCAGCCGCCAGGCGCGGAGAGCGAGACGAACGTCGTCTCAGCGGGGAGCGCATCGCTCCACGAGACGGTGTCGGCCGGATCGGGTCCGGCGTTGTCGACGGTGATCGTGTAGAAGAAATTCTGTCCCGCGTTCACGGGATCGACGTTGTCGGTCTTCGTGACGCTGACGTCGCTGGTAGCGAACGCTGCCACTTCGAAGAAGCCGACCAGGGGATCGTGATCGGCGAGACGAAGTGCCGTTGTGCCGTCGTTGCGCTCGATCTCCGGGAAATCGGAGTTGATGCGCGGATGCTCGAGGCGGCGCGCGACGGTTCCGTTGATGAGTCCCTGATTGACGAGCAGGTGATCGAGATTCTGCGCCTGCCCGCCGAACACGAAGGAATAGCGCTCGGCCAGAGGAGATGAATCGAAGAGGTTGTCGAGATCGGGGTTGACGAGGTCGATGCCGTCACCCGCCACCGCCGTTTCGTCGTCCGGCGGCGGAGTCCCGGTGATGACGTTCATCGCGTCGACGTAGCCGTCGTTGAACTCGAACGCATTGAAGTCGCCGAGGACAATGATCGATTCGGCGGGGTCGGCGGTCTGGCGCATCTGAATCAGATTCGCGATGTCCTCTGCCTGGGCGAGACGCTTCGCGCGGACGCGCGTGCCCTTCGTCGGCCATCCATCCGAACCCGGATCCTCGCTCTCCGCGTCATTGAGAGAACGGTTGTGGACGACGATGACGGTCACCGGGAACGACGCGCCGTTCGGATGATTGATCACGGCATCGAGCCGCAGCGGCGGCCGGTCGTGCAGCTCCTCGGTCGAAAAATCGGGGTTCACGAACAGCGAGCCGTCGAGCTCCTGGACGACTGCGTTGACCGTGACGCGCGGCGTGGCGCCGTAGACGGTTGCCGTCTTCACGAGAAGGCCGACGTCGATGCCGCCGACGTCGTTGCCTTCGACCAGATAGCCGACGTACTGCGGGTCCGGCTGCGACGCGGCGACGGCGTCGTCGTTGATCCGCGTCGCGAGCGTCTGCAGCGTGGTGAGGTTCTCGATCTCGACGATCCCGACGATGTCGGGCGTGCCGAGCCGATTCCGGATGCCGAGAGAGGCCTTGTTCAGGCGCGTTTCAAATGCGGTGGGAGTCAGCACCGGCTCGCCGATCGCCGGGTCGTTGACGGTGTCGAAGAAGCGCTCGAGGTTGTAGCCCCCGACCGTGAACTCACGGCTGGTCGCGGCTGCCGCGCTCGTCGGGGTCATGCCGCCGGTCACGGTCGGAACGGGCGTCGGTGCGGGCTCGGGCAGGATCGTGTAGCGACGGAATCCGTAGTCGAGCGGACCGACGAGGCCCGTGACGACGGCGCCGGTGGATACGTTGAGGACCGGCGAGCCGACCAGGCCGTTGTCGACGCGCAGCGCCTCGGGATTTGCATCCCAGCGCGGAATGGGCGGAATGGTGCTGCCGGCCGGAGCGGGATCGGGTGCCTGAATTCCCGGCTCGCGGAAGGGACGCGGAAGACCGGTGACGACGCCGTAGAAGTCGCCGGTGGACGTCGAGGTGGCGTTCGGCTCGCTCACGTTGCCATCGGTCGGCGAGATGACGGTCAGCGAAGCGACCGACACGCGCATCCCTTCGACGCGTTCGAGCTGGTCGTGCGGGCCGGCCGGATCGGGGAAGGTCGTGGTGAGCGCCACCGGTGCCGGCAGCGGATTGCCGGTCGAGAGCTCCACGACGGTGGGCGACGACAACTCCGTCAGCGGCGGCTGCAACGGATCCTGGCTCGGGACGAATTCGACGACGGTCGCCGTTACCTGGACGAGGTTGCCGAGCGTCGCGGCGGCCGGAGGTGCCGCGCTCGTGAATACGAAAACCCCTTCAGATGTCGCGGGGTCGGCGTCGACCGTTGCGTCAGGCTCCTGAATGAAGAAGCCGTTGCTCTTGAGGCCGGTGACGATGCCCCGCGTCGTCACGCTCGCGCCGACGATCGGCGAGCTGGCGCCGGGGCCCTGAATGTCGTGAATCGGCGTGAGCGTGACGTCGTCATTGAGGATCGTGCCGAGACCCTGCACGTCTCCCGCATTGGCACCGGTGATGTTGGTGACGTTCACGAAGAACGTCTCGTTCGGTTCCGTCGCGGTGTCGTGGTTGACTGTGACGTCGAAGGTGTACGGGCCGGTGGAGCCCGCCGGGATCGTCTGTCCGGTGAGGGAGTTCGCGACGTAGTCGTTATCCTCGGTCGCCGGAACGTCATCCTGCGCCGTGCCGTCGGCGGTGGCGATGTCGAAGGTGACGCCGCCCGGCCCGGCCGGCGCAGTGAGCGTTACTGCAAAGGTGAAGGTCGTGGTGCCCGGAGGATCGCCTTCGGAGAGCGAGACGTCGCTGATGTTCAGCGCAGGCACGACGGGTCCGGCACCTTGAGGCGTGAGGCTGAAGTCGTCGATCGCGAGCCCGTCATCCGCACCCGAGGCATCCAGATCGTTCCAGCGGACCCAGAACGTGGCGCCGTTCGCGATCGAGAGGGACGGGATCGACTGGCTGATGGCCGTCCGGTTCGCGGCGTTGTTGCCGTCGAGCGCACCGGCGGCAGCGGCCGTCTTGATCGGGTTGGTGAAATCGAGTGCGTCGACGTCGGTCCACGTTCCCGTCGTCAGACTCGTTGCGTTGAGGCTGTACTGGAAGTCGAGCCGGTCGTCCCGCGCGGCGGCCGTGTTCCCGAGTCGCCACTGTTCACCCGTGTACGCGACGTCGAGCGAGGAGATCGTGCTGCCGGAGTTGTTGGTGAAGCACGCGCCCTTCACCGGAATCAACGTGCCGCTCCGCAGTCCGCCGAACGCACGATCGGTGTTGCCCGCCGCGCCGTAGCTGTACGAGTCGCCGGTGTTGCTGCCACCCGTATCGACGGCGTATTGCTCGTTGTCGCGAGCGCCGCCGCCCGTTTCGGTCATGAACCAGCCGGTGATGGTCAGGTTGTTGGTCGTGCTCCCGGCGGTGTTCGAGAGCGTGTTGAAGTTCTGCGTGCTCGCGCTGCCAAGGGTCGTGAGGCTGACGCATTGCGCAGCGGCTTGCGGCGCGGCGAAGGCAAAAAGGGCACACAAAAGGAGAGCGAACGGGGCGCGTGAGGTCATCATTTCTCCGGGTGCAGGTTGGATGGGTGGATCGCGGACCGGCGCGGATTATTGCAGAGGATTCAGAGGCGCGATGGGGAAATCGTGTCGGCCATGAAGGGCAGCTGACCATTTGGTTGCGGCCGCGCCGCTCGTGGCTCAGGATGACGGCGACAGCTGCGGGCAGCAAGGGACCATCATGACGACAGGCAGATTCAGGGTGCTGGTGCTGGCGTATGCGGCGACATACGTGTGGTACTTCACGCTCGCCGATCGCACGGTGAAGTTGCCGGCGGACATTCAGAAGATTCTCGAATACTCCGGATACGGCTCGCGGCTTTCGGGAGAGTCGGTGTTCCACGTCCTCCCTTTCTTCGCCGCGATGGCGGCTTGCGTGGGCCTGTTGCTGTATGCCCGCTGGGGGCGGACGCTGCTTCTCGCGTCGATCGTCGGCGGCATCGCGCTCGTTGCCTTTGCGGGGATCTCGATCACTCCCGCATTCGACGGATTCGTCGGATCGATTGCCAGCACGCTCGGCGCGATGGTGCTGGCGTTTTCCTTTACGCCTCCGATCGCGGCGCGACTCGGTCGGACCACCGTCACCGAAGCGGTCACGCCGGAGCCGTCGCAGGAGAGCCTCGCGCCGCAGCCTTCCGCCGACGCCGTCGAAGTGTTTCGCTCGAACGACGAGACGCTGCTGAAAGTCCTGGAAGCGGCGTTGTTCGAGAACGACATTCCGTTCACGCTCGTCAACGATCTCGCGCAGGACCTCGTCCCGATCGATGGTCTGGGGAGCTACAACCTCGCGCGCGGCCCTGCGTGTCTCTTCGTTCACCAGAGGGACGAGGAGAGGGTGAGGGAGCTCCTGCACGAGCTGAACGCGCCGTCGTAGCGCGGTGGGCTCGATCATTCATGGCGTCGTGGACGATCTCTTTTCACCACAGAGGCACAGAGGACACGGAGGGAGCACGGAGGTTTTTGAATTTCTCTGTGCAACCTCCGTGTGCTCTGTGCCTCTGTGGTGAAAAGAAAGAACTCGTTTCCCCTCACAGAGGCGCAACGACAGCGCCCGGATGTTCGATGGCGCTGCGACGGCACCGCATGCGAAGACCTATACTTCGCGGCACTCACGGATCTTGAATCGGCTGGTGTGGAGGAGGCGTCTGTGCAGAACGACTCGCAATCGGTTTGGATCGACACCCGGAATCGCCGCCCACTCGCGCAGCGGCACCCGCTCTTCCTCACGCGGCTTCTGCGCGGCCTCGTCATTTTTGTCGCGGCTGTCGCGAACACCGCCGTGTTGTCGGCAGCGCAAGCGCCTCCGGCATCCACGCCTAAGAACTCACCGATCGCTGATGCCGCGACACCGGCGTCCGAGGAATTGGCAGACTCCGCAGATGCAGCGAGAGTCGACGAGTTCATTCAGACGGCGATGCAAAGCCAGCAGATCCCCGGCGTCGCCGTCGCCGTGATGCGGAACGGCCGGATCGTTCTTGCGAAAGGCTACGGGTTCGCGAACGTCGAGCATCGCGTCCCCGTCACGCCTGAAACGGTCTTCCAGTCAGGCTCGGTGGGAAAGGCCTTCACCGTGATGGCGGTGATGATGCTCGTCGATGCCGGCAGACTTCGCCTGGACGACAAGCTGACCACGCACTTTCCGGATGGTCCTCCGGAATGGAACAAAGTCACCCTCAGCCATCTCCTCGAGCACACGTCGGGGATGACCGGATATCCCGAGGACTTCGACTTTCGCGCCGATCGGACCGAGGGGGAGCTTTACGAGTTGATTCGCAGCCGTCCGCTTGCGTTCGAGCCGGGCGAGAGACGCGGGTACAGCAACCTCGGTTTCGTTCTGCTGGGCATTCTGATCAACAAGGTGACGGGCCAGTTCTACGGCGATTTCCTCGAGGAGAAGATCTTCGGGCCGCTGGAGATGACCACCGCGCGGGTGATCAGCGAAGCCGACATCATCCCGAATCGCGCCGCCGGATACCGGCTCGCCGACGGAGAGTTGAAGAACCAGGAGTGGGTTGCTCCCTCACTCAACACGACGGCGGACGGGGCTCTCTACCTCTCGGTGCTCGACGTCGCCAGGTGGGAGGCGGCGCTGAACAGAGGCGCGCTTCTCACGAAGAGAAGTTACGACGCCATGTGGAGCAACCTGAAAACGAACGACGGCAGACAACAGCCGTGGGGTTTCAGCTGGAAGGTCGAGACGGTCAATGGAGCGCGGCTCGTCGAGCACAGTGGCGGATGGCAAGGCTTCACCGCGAATTTCACGCGGTATCCGGCCGAGAGGCTGGCGGTGATCGTTTTCACGAACCTTCGCGGCGCCAACCCGGAGAGACTGGGGCGCGGCGTTCTGGAGGTCTATCGGCCGGAGGTGGGCATCGCCGGACTCAAACCGATCCGGGACACGGAGCCGGCCGTGACGGAGTTCGTCAGGGACTTCCTGCTGAAGGTCACTGCGCGCAAGCTGAGCGCCGACATGTTCATTCCGCCTCTGGCCGAGGAGATCATGAGGGATACGGATGCGGCGGCAGAGACATTCGCCTCGTACGGAGCTCTCGAGAAAGTGGAGCCTGTCGGTCGTGAGGATGGCGCCGACGGGATCGTGATTCATCACTATCGTGTGAGTTACGAAAAGCAGCTGATGGTCTTCATTTTCGGGCTGGCGGCCGACGGCACGATCCACCAGCTCGATATCAGGCGTTACTAGCGGCGGCACTTCGCTTCGGCGCGGTTCCTCGCCGTCGCGCTCCTTTGCTACCGTGGTGTCATGCCTGTGCGCATCTTCGGCCAGCGACTTCACCTGATTCTGGTGGTGTTTCCGCTCGGGCTGCTGGCGACGTCGTTTCTGTTCGATCTTGCCTGGCTCGCGACCGACCGCGCCACTCTCGCGATTGCAGCGAGCCGGATCATGCTGGCGGGGATCGTCGGGAGCGCCGTGGCGATCGTCCAGGGAGGGTTCGAGTGGGTTGCGATTCCGCGCCGCACGCGCGCATCGCACACCGGCGCGCTGCATGGCGTCGGCACGGTCGTCGTGACGCTGCTCTTCGCCGCAAGCTGGCTGCTCCGGCGTGATGCGCCCGCTCAGCCCGCGGCGCTCGCGATTGCGCTGTCGGCGTCGGGAGTGGTGCTCACGCTGCTCACCGGCTGGCTCGGGAGTGAAGTGGCGGATCGACTCGCAGAACTGGGCGAGTGACTGGTGGGAATTGAAAATTGAAAATTGAAAATTGAAAGAGGGCACCCGGTGCGCGAGTCTGCGATCGCGCGCCACCCGCGGCTTCCTTTTTTCAATTTTCAATTTTCAATTCCGATTCACACGACGCACCGATATAAAAGGGGCAGGCTGTTACGCCTGCCCCTGGCACATCGATGAAAGAAAATCGCTAGGCGCGATTGCGATCGCGGTTCTCGTCCTCGCGGGAGCTCGACGAGCGGTCGGAACCGAAGCTGCGGTTCTCGAAAGTGCTGCGCTGCTCGCTCTCCTGGCGGACGAAGGGCTGGGAGCCGCTGCCCTGAGCGACATCCGTGGTGCTGCCGCCCTGCGCAGCCGCGCGGGCACGCGCGCCGCGGCTGTGACCACCTTCACGACCGATTGCGGCCATATGGGCCCGATCGCGACTCACTGCTTCACCGCCTTTGCGGCCGGCCACGCGGGCCTCGTCGGAAGTGAATTCGTGCGCGGTTCCCTTCGCGTGGGCCGCGCGCCCTCCCTTGCTCGCAATCTCACGCTGCTTCGCCGGATCCATCGACGCAAAACCGCGCTTACTCGTTGCCATGGGTGTGTCTCCTTCGGGGTTCAAGAATCAGTACGGTCCAACTGCCGTGCACCTGTCTGATAGGCGGAGTCAGGTTCGAGCACGAAGCATGCCCGTCAGCACGTTTGTCATTGACATTTCGCCGCATTTCGTCTTCGCATGCTTCTTGCCACGCCGAAATGCATGGAACAGCAGTCGACGTCCCTCTGGCAGGCCACCAGCACGTCTCCCTCCTTCGATCCACTCCGCGGTGAAACGAGCACCGGCGTCGTCGTCATCGGCGGCGGCATCACGGGACTCTCCGCCGCACTGCTCCTGGCGCAGCGTGGGAAAGAGGTCGTGCTCCTCGAGCGCAACGTGATCGGTGGAGGAGAAACCGGCAACACGACCGCGCACGTCACGGTGGCCATCGACGCCGGCTATCACTACATCCGGCGGAAGTTCAGCCCCGAGGCGGCGAAGCTCGTCGCGGAGGCCAGCCGGACGGCGCTCGAGACCATCGTCGGCTTCGTCGAAAAGTACGGAATCGACTGTCATCTGCGCCGCGTCCCCGGCTACGCCTACACCGAATTGCGGAAGCACGTCGCGCAGCTCAAGAACGAGGCGACGGCGGCACGGGAATCGGGACTCGACGCGCAGTGGACCGACTCCATTCCGCTGTCGTTCCCTGTTCGTGGCGCGATCCTCTGGCCCGATCAGGCGCAACTGCATCCTCGCGAGTACCTGGCCGGACTGACGCGCGCGGCGGTCGCCGCGGGCGTCACGATGCACGAGCAGTCGCACGTCGTGAAGATCGACAGCGGCGAGCCGTGTGTCGTCGAAACCGAGTCGGGCGCGCGCGTTCGGGCCGAAGCGGTCTTCATGGCGACGAACGTGCCGGTCGCGGGATTTACCCAGGTCCACCTCAAGGCCGCGCCGTACCGGACGTATGCGCTCGCGTTCGAAGCGAACGAACCGCATCCCGACGGCTTGTTCTGGGACACGGCCGATCCGTATCACTACACGCGCTGGCAGCAGACGACCGAAGGCGACTTCCTCATCGTCGGCGGCGGCGATCATCACGTCGGCCACGAATCGGAGACCGAGGAGGTCTTCGAGAAGCTGACCGAGTACGCGCAGAAGTACTTCAAGGCAGGTACGCCGCGCTATCGGTGGTCAGGGCAGGTCATCGAGCCGCACGGCGGACTGCCGCTCATCGGCAACTCGGGGCCCGTCTACATGGCGACCGGCTATTCGGGCCAGGGGATCACGTTCGGCACCGTCGGGGCGCTGGTCGTGAGCGACCTGATCACCGGCGTGGCCAATCCGTGGGCGGAGCTCTTCGACCCGAACCGCGTCCATCCCGACATGACGGTCCGCGAGTTCATCACCGAGAACGTCCATTTCCCGAAGCATCTGATCAAAGACCGCCTGACCTCGGCCGATGTCGAAGGGACGAGCGTCGACGAGGTGCGCGCGGGCGAGGGGAAGATCCTCAAACTCGATGGAAAAAAAGTCGCCGCCTATCGCGACGACGCCGGAAAACTTTTCTGCGTGTCGACGATCTGCACGCACATGAAGTGCGACGTCGCGTGGAACGAGGCCGAGCGCTCGTGGGATTGCCCCTGCCACGGCTCGCGCTTCGCGCCGGATGGGGAGGTGCTCAACGGGCCGGCGAAGGTGCCGCTGGAGAAGATCGAGTAGGATTGTTGTGCTTTATTGATGGTAATAATTAGCGGCACGTGTTTTCACGCGGAGGCGCGGAGGACAGGGCGCCCCCTTCCGTCATCCTGAGCGTCAGCGAAGGATCTCAGAATTTCAGGCTCGTGCCTTCGGCCTCCGTGGCATGTGCCTTCAATTCTGAGATCCTTCGCTGACGCTCAGGATGACGACAGATATCGAATTCTTCACAGCCTCTCAGGGTGACGGCTTTCCATCGACGAAGGTGCGCTCTGTGGGAACAGGAACAGCCATTGGCTGGAGCGGGGAAGAGCGTTCGAGGAAGGAAGGAAACTGGCGGAGAGAGAGGGATTCGAACCCTCGGTAGAGCTTTAGGCCCTACGGCGGTTTAGCAAACCGCTGGTTTCAGCCACTCACCCATCTCTCCGGGCTGAACGCTTGGTGCGGGACAGAGAATGGAATTCGGCTGGCCGAGATTCCCGAATGCCCCGCGCCGGCGCATTCTAATTCTCAAACCCGAAATCGCAATCCCTGTATTTGATGTGGCGGAGGAGGTGGGATTCGAACCCACGGTACCGTTCCCGGTACGGCGGTTTTCAAGACCGCTGCCTTAAACCACTCGACCACTCCTCCGGGATGAACACGAACAGCGTCTTACGGCAAAAGATTCACGTCGAGCGTGATCTTGAGCCGCAGGCGGCGATGCTGGCGGATCTCTTCGAGCGAGAGATTCAGCGGGATGCTGACCTCCCGGACGAGCCCGTCGCTGCTGCGGCGCTCGGGCGGTGCCTGCGGCGCGGGGGCGGGCGCCTTCGTCGTCGCCGGCTGTCCGCCGAGCACGGGCAGCGAGTCGAGGATGCCATCCGGCAGCGGGATCTCGATCGACGTCGTCGGCACCTCGATCGGCGCTGAGGTCGCATCGGACAGGGGAGCAGACGACGCGAAGTAGTCCGTCATCTCCTCGAATGGATTCGAGAGCTTCGGCGCGCTCTGGCCGACCGGCTCGGTCGCGACCAGCGGAATCGTCTCGTCGGCGCCGTCCTCGAGCTCGAACTCCGACTCCCCGACCGGCGCCATGCCGGGTGAGGTCACCGGGCGCTGGACCGGTGGCGGCAGCGGAGCCTCAGCGCGGGCCGCCGGCGCCGCGGTCTGACCGAACGGCTCCTCTTCGTCCTCGTCCCAGAGAGACTCCGTCTCGCCCGTGTCCGCGCGGACATTGAGAATCTGGAGCTCCTTGTCGAGCGGCTCGGAGCCTTCGAGTCCGTACTTCTTGACCAGGTGCGTGAGGACGAGCTGCGTGATCCCCTTGAGCGTCTCTTCGACACCGAGGCCGGTGGTGGCGACCGACTCGAATGTGGGGACGCCGAGCTTGTTGATTTCCTTGTCGAGCTCCGGGACCGGCAGCGCGTTCGGCAGATCGCGCTTGTTGTACTGGAGCACCAGAGGCAGTTCGCGCATGCGCACGCCCTGGCGCTTGAGGTTGTCCTCGAGGTTCTGGAGCGACTCGAGATTGGCGTCGATCGCGAAGTCCTGACTGTCGGCGACGAACACGACGCCGTCCGCACCCTTGAGCACGAGCTGACGCGTCGAGTTGTAGTAGACCTGACCCGGCACCGTGTAGAGCTGCAGCTTGGTCCGCATGCCGCGAATCTTCCCGAGGTCGAGCGGGAGGAAGTCGAAGAAGAGGGTGCGATCGGTCTTCGTCGCCAGCGAGAGCATCTTGCTCTTGTTGTTCGACGGGAGCGAGTCGTAGACGAACTGCAGGTTCGTCGTCTTGCCGCAGAGACCCGGCCCGTAATAAACGATTTTGGCCGTGATTTCCTTGGTTGCGTAGTTGAAAAGGACCATGGTCGCTCCGAACGGCCAGAGTACGCATTTTGCGGGGGACAGGCAACCGGACAAGTCGTCAAGTCGTCAAGTCGTCAAGGCCGCCCCCCGACCCGGCGCGCATGCCAGGTCGCGCCTCTTGACGACTTGACGACTCGACGACTTGCCCTTGACGACTCGACGACCTGACGACTTGACGACTTGACCAGCTATCATCACGCGCTTCGGAGGTGAGCATGATCCTGAGGCGACTCGTCGCCCTGTTGCTGCTTTCTGCTGCGCCGCTCGTGATGGCCGACGTCCCTGGCGTCTGGGCGATCACCGGTGCGACCGTCCACCCGGTGTCCGGCGCGCCGATCGCCGGCGGGACGGTCGTGATGCGCGGTGGCCTGATCGAGTCGGTCGGCGCGAATGTCGCCATCCCGGCCGATGCCACGGTCATCGACGCAACCGGCGCCCACGTCTACCCCGGCCTGATCGACGCGCACACGTCCCTCGGCTTCAAGGCGCCGAAGGAAAAGGATGCGGCCGAGCCGACGCCGGCCGATCTCGCGATCCGCGGCGTCAGCATCGCGAGCGACGATGCGGACTCGCGGCTCGCCGATGGCGTCACGACCGTCGTCACCGCGCCATCCCGCGGGATCTTCAACGGCCAGCCTGTCGTCCTGAACCTCGGCGACGGCCCCGTGGAATCGCGGGTCGTGAAGAGCCCGGCCGCGCAGCAGATCTCTTTCAATCCGCGCCCGTCCTGGACGTTCCCCGACAGCATGATGGGTGTGTTCGCGCACATCCGTCAGACGTTCCTCGATGCCGCGCAGCATGCCGCGGCGCGTGAGGTCTACGAGCGCACGCCTGCGGGCCTGCGCCGTCCGGACGAACGCGCGGATCTCGATGCGCTCGGTCCCGCGATCCGTCGCGAGGTGCCGGTCGTCTTCGTGGTCGACAGCGCGGAGATGGTCCGGCGCGCCGTCGCACTCGCGGCAGAGTTGAAGGTGCGTCCGATCATCGCCGGCGCCCGCGAGGCGTACGCGATCGCGCCGGAACTGAAAAACGTCCCCGTCCTCGTCGCCGTGAACTGGCCGAAGGCGCCGACGGACGCCGCCGATCGCGCGGAGCAGCCGCTCCGCATCATTCGCAACAGAGTCCTCGCGCCGACGACACCGGCCGAACTTGCGAAAGCGAAAGCGACGTTCGCGCTCGTGAGCGGTTCGGGCAAGGGCGCCGAGTTCCTCCCCGGCATCCGCAAGGCGATCGCGAACGGCCTTTCCGCTGAAGACGCGCTGCGTGCGACGACGCTCGCTCCCGCGCGGATCTTCGGCGTGGAGCGCCAGCTCGGCTCGATCGAACGCGGCAAGATCGCAAACCTCGTCATCACCGATCGTCCGCTCTTCGAGCGCGACGCGAAAGTCACGCGCGTGTTCGTCGACGGCAGCGAAGTGCGTCTGCCGGCCGAGCCGAAGAAGAGCGACGCGAACGAGGCGACTCCGATCGACGGATCGTGGGCCGTGTCCGTCGCGGCGCCGCAGGGAAGCGTCGCGCTGCAGATCACGCTCAAAGCCGAAGACGGAACGCTGAGCGGGACGTACTCGGGCGATCGCGGCTCCGGAGCGATCCGAGGCGGCTCGATCGATGGCAACGCGTTCGAGTTCACGATTTCAGTGAATGCCCAGGAGGGTGCCGAGGCGACGGACTGGCTGTTCCGCGGCACGCTCGACGGCGACGCGATGCGCGGCACCGTCTCCACCAACCTCGGCACGTTCGACTTCAGCGGGAGCAGAGCGAGATGACCATGCGCACACTTGCAGTACTCGTCATCAGCGCCATTGCCGTGACACTCGGCGCGCAGGAGCGGACGACGCTGATCCGCAACGCGACGATCCTCACCGTCACCAACGGCACGATCGAGAACGGTTCGGTCCTGATCCGAGGTTCGAAGATCGCGGCAGTCGGAAAAGATCTGACGACGCCCGCCGGTGCGAACGTCATCGACGCGACCGGCATGTTCGTCCTGCCGGGCATCATCGATTCGCACAGCCACACCGCGGTCGAAGGGGGCGTGAACGAGGTCTCGCTGCCGAACACCGGCATGGTGCGCATCGCCGATGCGATGACCGCACACGATATCTCCGCCTACCGCCAGCTCTCCGGCGGCACGACGATGGCGCTGATCCTTCACGGCTCGGCGAACGCGATCGGCGGCGAGAGCCAGATCGCGAAGTGGAAGTGGGGCCGGCCGGTATCCGAATGGCTCGTTCCCGATGCGCCGCGTACGATCAAGTTCGCCCTCGGCGAGAATCCGAAGTCGGCAAACTTCCGTCCGCCTCCAGGCCAGCCTCGACAGTATCCGTCGACGCGGATGGGTGTCGAGGAGGTCGTCCGCAAGTCGTTCGTCGACGCGCGCGATTACCTCGCGGCGTGGGACGAGTACGAAGCGAAGCGGAAACGCGGAGAAGCAGTGATCCCGCCACGTCGCGATCTTCTGATGGAGACGATGGCTGGCATTCTTCGCGGCGAGGTCGACGTACACGCGCACGGATATCGTGCCGACGAGTTGCTGATGCTGCTCAATCTCGCCGACGAGATGGGCTTCACGATCCGCGAGCTGCAACACGTGCTCGAGGGCTACAAGATCGCTCCGGAAATCGCGAAGCATGGCGCGGGTGCCGGGACATTCATCGACTGGTGGGGCTACAAGGCCGAGGCTTATGACGCGATTCCTTACAACGTCGCGTTGATGGTGCGCGGCAATGTGCTGACGTCGGTCAATTCCGATTCCGACGAGCTCGCGCGCCATCTCAATCACGATGCGGCGAAGGCGATGAAGTACGGCGGACTGACCGAAGACGAAGCGCTGCGGCTCATCACGATCAATCCGGCGAAGCAGCTGCGCCTCGATCATCGTCTCGGTTCGATCGAAGCGGGGAAGGATGCGGATCTCGCGATCTGGAACGGCCATCCGCTTTCGACGTACTCGCGCGTGGAGAAGACGTTCATCGAAGGGGAGATCTACTTCGATCGCGCACGCGATCTCGAACGGCGCGAGCAGATGCGTCGAGAGAAAGAAGAGCTGCTGAAGAAGGAAGCGGACGCGCAGAAGCTGGAGAAGAAGGAGAAGACCGATGCGTAATCTTCTGAAGACCGCGCTCGTGTGCCTCGTTGCGCTTCCTCTCTCTGCGCAGTCGACGATTCCGAACAGCCCTGGCGTCGCGCCGGCGATTGCGATCCGCAACGCGACGATCGTTCCTGTGACGAGTGCGACGATCGCGAACGGAACCATCGTCTTCGCGAACGGCGTGATCACGGCAGTCGGTCGCGACGTCGCGATTCCTGCCGACGCGAAGGTCATCGATGGGACGGGGCTCTCCGTCTATCCCGGCATGATGGACGCCGGCTCGACCGTCGGTCTCGTCGAGATCGACTCGGTGCCGGGAACCGTCGACACCGCGGAGCTGGGCGAGTTCAATCCGAATGCGGCTGCGGCGGTAGCCGTGAATCCGCACAGCGAGGTCGTGCCGGTCACGCGCGTCAACGGTGTGACGCACGTCGCCACCGTGCCGGGGGGCGGGATCGTCTCGGGACAGAGCGCGATCATCGAGCTCGCCGGCTGGACGCCCGAGGAGATGCTGCTGAAGGCGCCCGCGGCGATGCACATTCGGTTTCCGCGTCTGCGCAGCCGGCCACTCGTCGGCGCGCCCGAAGAAGAAGCGGAGAAGGAACGGCAGAAGAACTACACGAAGGCGGTCGACGATCTGCGGGAGCTGTTCCGCAACGCGAAGGCGTATGCGAAGGCAGCGAGTGCACGTACGGCCGATGCGCGCGTGCGCCGCTTCGATCGCGATCTCGTCCTCGAAGCGATGGTGCCGGTCGTGGAAAAGCGCGTCCCGGTCGTGATGCACGCCGAGTTCGAACGCGACATCCGCGCCGCGCTCGCGTTTGCGGACGAGTTCGAACTGAAGGTCATCCTCGCCGGTGCACAGGATGTGTCGCGCGTGATCGACGAAGTGAAGCGTCGCGGCATCCCTGTGATTCTCGGGCCGATCCTCTCGCTGCCGCAGCGCGAGGACGATCCGTACGATCTTCTCTTCACGAACGCGAAGGTGCTGCACGACCACGGCATCCGCTTCGCGATCCAGACGTCGGATGCGCACAACGCGCGGAACCTCCCGTATCACGCTGCGTCGGCTGCGGCGTTCGGTTTGCCGAAGGACGAAGCGCTCAAGGCGGTGACGCTGTATCCCGCTCAGATCTTCGGCGTCGACGATCGCGTCGGCTCGCTCGAGGTGGGCAAACGCGCGAACCTCTTCATTGCCGACGGCGACCCGCTCGAAATCCGCACGAGCGTCAGGCAGGTTTTCATCGGCGGCGAGGAGATCTCGATGGATTCGCGCCACACGCTGCTGTACGAGAAGTTCCTTCGCCGCCCAGCCGCCCGCCCGGTCGACTAGTCGACGAGGTGACAGTCGACGAGGACGTCGTCGTTTGTCGCAGGCCATGTTTGTTGCCCTTCTCCCCGCCGCAGCGGGGAGAAGGTGCCGAAGGCGGATGAGGAGCCTCCTGCTTTTCAGTCCGCGCCACGCCCGGAGACCCCTCACCCGTCCCTCCACTCGGCCACGCCTTCGGCTCGGCCGAGCGACGGGCCACCCTCTCCCCGCTGCGGCGGGGAGACGGGCAACAAGACGGGACGTTTCTCGTGAGAAAGAGACGGACTCGCTCGCGCCTTGCCGCCTCCTCGCCCCGTCGACTTGCTACAATGCGCGTCCCTGTTCTTTCCCAATTCACGTTTGACGTGGTGATCGGGAAGCCGGTGAAATGCCGGCGCGGCCCCCGCCACTGTATCCGGATACGACTCACGCCTTGGTCGAAAGACCCCCACTGCGAACAGCGGGAAGGGGACGTGATGAGGATGACCCGGAAGCCAGGAGACCGGCCCGTCGAACTCAACCAGCGTCTGGCTTTGCCAGCGCGCTGAGGTTTTTCGTCGGCCTTCTTCGGAGGGAAGGAGTCGTCATGAAGCAGTTCTTCCTGTTCATCCTCTCGATTTCACTCACAACCCTGTCAGCTCTTGCGGTCGAGCCGTCTCCGACGGTTGCGGCCGAAATCGTCGTGACCGCGTCGGCTCTGCCTGAGCGGGTCGACGACGTCCCGGCGTCGGTCACGATCGTCACTCGCGAAGAGATGGACGAACGCGGCGCGCGCGACGTTGCCGATCTGCTGCGCGAAGTGCCGGGTGTCGCGATCAGCCGCACCGGCTCGCCGGGTCGCGCCACGTCGATGTTCACCCGCGGCTCGAACTCGAATCACACGCTCGTGCTCTGGAACGGCATCGAGATCACGAATCCGTACTTTTCCGGCTACGACTGGGGACGTTTCTCGACCGTCGGTGTCGAACAGATCGAGGTCGTCCGCGGCCCGTACTCCGCCCTTTACGGATCGGACGCAGTCGCCGGCGTCGTGAACGTGCTGACGACGCCGCATCGCACCGGCGTTCGTGCACAGCTCGAAGCGGGTGGCAACGGACTCCGCAACGGCAGCGTGAACGGCGCGTGGATGGGCGAGCGGATGAATCTCGCCGCGTCGTTCGAATCGCGCGAAGACGACGGGTTCGCGCCGAATGACGATTTCGCGCAGGACAGCTTTTCGGCCGCGCTGCGATGGAACCTGACCGACTCGACGCATGCCGGCATCTCGGCGCGCTACACGACCTACGAGAACGGCGTGCCGATGAATCTCAACTTCGCCGGCGACGCCCTCGTGCCGAGCCTGAACCGGCGGCAGGATGGTATCGAGCGGCAGCTCGCGCTGCCGATCGTGCAGCAGTTCGGTACGCGCGCGTCGTTCGAGCTCACGCTCGCCGAGAGCCGCCGCGAGGACGACTTCGCCGATCCGGACGATCCGTACGGCATGGTGAGCTCGTCGACCGAAAGTGAGACGCGACGCGGACGCCTCGTCGCACGCGCTGAGACTTCCTTCGGCACCATCGTCGCCGGCGGCGAGTACGAACGTGCCGAAGTCGACGACGTCACGAACTGGGGACCGAACTTCACCGGCGGCGAACGCACCGAGCGCTCGCTCTTCATCGAAGACCGCCTCACCCGCGACCTTGGCGGCCGCAACGCGCTGGAAGTGAGCGCGGGTGCGCGCTGGGACGACTACGAATCATTTGGGTCCGAAATCTCCCCGCGACTCGCCGTCGCCTGGATTCACGGAGAGAACAAAGTGCACGCCGCGTGGGGCGAGGCGTTCCGCGCTCCGGCAGTCGGCGAGT
>Ga0209347_1003278_pt1 | contig 19292 bp, 12 predicted proteins | sample AutmiccommuBRH23_FD_187382 | JGI IMG/M metagenome (GOLD analysis project Ga0209347, IMG submission 187382) | Deep subsurface microbial communities from Mt. Terri, Switzerland - Autotrophic microbial communities BRH/23 (SPAdes) (version 2) | ecosystem: Environmental > Aquatic > Deep subsurface >...
TACTCGACGTGCGAGATCGATATCGTCAGACCGCGCGCCTTTTCTTCCGGCGCGTTGTCAATCTGATCATAGGCCAGGAACTGGGCCTCTCCCCGCAGGGAGAGCACCTTGGTGATCGCTGCCGTCAGGGTGGTCTTGCCGTGGTCGACGTGACCAATCGTACCGATGTTTACGTGTGGCTTGGTGCGTTCAAATACCTTCTTCGCCATCCCGCTGCTCTCCTTTCCTCCAAAAGCACTTGCTACTTGCACTCAGGGCTAGCGGCCCAAAAGCAAACCATGTAATTATACCAGATAGATGGGATACGCCAAATGGGGCCCCGGAAGCACAGCGCTCGCTCTCTCCCGGCACCAGGCCACCAGGCGCTCACTTGAACATAATACACTGTTGTTTTGACGGATAAAAGTACAAGAGCCGAAAGGCATCCTAACGATACTAGCCGTAGAATGCGCCTCCCAGAATCCGTTCGGAAACTTCCGCAGTCACCGGAGCATAGTGGTCAAACTCCATACTGAACGAACCGCGCCCCTGCGTAAAAGAACGCAAATCGGTCGCATAGCCAAACATCTCGGCTAGAGGTGCATGCCCCCGGATGGCCTGCAAGCCACCCTGCAACGGTTCCATGCCCTCAATGGTCCCTCGTCGAGCCGACAGATCCCCGATCACGTCGCCCGTATTCTCTTCGGGCACTACGACCTCGACTCTCATGACAGGTTCCAACAAGATAGGCTTGGCCCCGCGCACCGCCTTATGAAAGGCGATGGCCGCCGCGCTGTGAAAAGCGCCCTCCGACGACGTGCTCTCATCGTATTGCCCGCCCACCAGCAAAATCCGCAGGTCCACCATCGGATACCCCGCCAGGATGCCCCCCAGGGTTGCCTCCCTCACAGAGGCTTCGATCACCGGGATAAACAGGGCTGGGATCACCTCAGGACCTACGCGATTCTCGAACTTGACGCCCTCTCCCTTTGGCAGGGGGGCAAGCTCCAGAGTCACGGCGGCAAACTGCGGTTTCCCCGCTCGCGGCACGGTAAACTCGGCGTCCGCGCGCACCCGTTCCGTCACGGTTTCCCGATACGCCACCTGCGGGCGGCCCACCTTGGCCGCGACGTTGAACTCGCGGATGAGGCGCTCTACCAGGATTTCCAGATGCAGCTCGCCCATTCCAGAGATCAGCGTCTGGCCGGTGTTCTCGTCGATAGACACCCGGAATGTAGGGTCCTCTTCCGACAAGGACTTTAGTGCGGTAGCCAGCTTTTGCTCATCCGCTGTAGTGCGCGGCTCGATGGCGACATAGATCACCGGCTCGGGGAAACGTATAGTCTCCAGGATAAGCGGCGCAGACGGATCGCACAACGTATCACCGGTAAAGGTGAACTTTAATCCGCCGATGGCAGCGATATCCCCCGCAGAGACAAAATCTGCCTCTTCCCGGTGGTTCGCATACATATGGAGCAAACGCCCGATGCGTTCTTTCTTGGACTTGGAAGCATTAAACGTAGAGGAGTTGGACCGAAGAGTGCCGGAATACACGCGCATGTAGGCCAGCCTTCCGACAAAGGGGTCCGTGACGATCTTGAACACGAGCGCAGCAAACGGCTCGTTTGGATCGGCATGGCGCACCTCCTCGGCCCCAGAGGTAGGATGATCCCCGTCAATCGGGGGCACATCCAAAGGGGATGGAAGGTAATCCACGATGGCATTTAGAACCGGCTGTATCCCTTTGTTACGCAAAGCCGCCCCACACAACACCGGCACCAACGCGCCAGACAGGGTGGCTTTCCTCAAACCGCTCCGTAACTCCTCAGGGCTTAGATCTCCCACTTCGAGATATTTGGTGAGCAAGACATCATCCGTCTCAGCGATTACCTCAACCAAAGTCTCGCGTCTCTCCGCAACCAGGTCTTGCATGTAGGTAGGGATGGCTTGCTTCTCCACTGCCTGCCCCACGTCATCCTGATAGACCAGCGCAACCTGATCGATGAGATCCACTACTCCCGCAAAGGAAGATTCGGCCCCAATGGGAACCTGTATCGCAACAGGTACAGCTTTCAGACGTTCGCGTATCATCTTGACGCAACGCCAGAAATCGGCTCCCGTTCTATCCATCTTGTTAATGAAACAAATCCGCGGAACATGAAAACGATCCGCTTGCCGCCAGACGGTCTCTGATTGCGGCTCCACTCCGTTCACCGCGTCAAAGACCACCACTCCACCGTCGAGCACTCGCAAACTGCGCTGCACCTCAGCGGTGAAATCAATGTGACCCGGCGTATCGATAATGTTAATTCGATGGTCTTGCCAGAAGCAAGTTACCGCCGCGGATACAATGGTGATTCCGCGCTCTCGCTCCTGCGCCATCCAGTCGGTGACGGTTGTCCCCTCATCGACATTCCCCAAACGGTGCGTTCTACCTGCATAGAATAGAAATCGCTCCGTTGTCGTGGTCTTGCCCGCATCAATATGGGCAATGATACCGATATTCCGAGTCCGCTCTAGCTTTGAACCTGGTTCCGTCATGTCTGTCATCACTTGTACTCCCGAAAGGGCACAAGATCCACCAGACGAGAGACAGGCCCATTACGGATCTCGGCCTACACGCGGTGCCCCACCAAACGCGGGATCACCAACGGTAATGAGCAAACGCCTTGTTGGCATCGGCCATGCGATGCGTATCGTCACGCTTTTTCACGGCGTTGCCAGTGTTCCCGGCGGCATCCATCAGCTCATCGGCCAATTTCCGCGCAAACGTCTTCCCTGGCCGGTTCCTGGCAGATCCCAGAATCCAGCGCACGGCTAATGACATTCGCCGATGCGAACTAACCTCTACGGGAACCTGATACGTTGCACCACCGACCCGCCTGGGCTTGACCTCGATCGTCGGAGAAGCGTTCCGAATAGCCTGCTCGAAAGTGTCCAGAGGATCTTTGCCTGTACGCTCTGCGATGAGATCCATCGCGTCGTATACCAATCCGCGCGCCACACTTTTCTTGCCGCTCAACATCACTTTATTGATAAAGGTGGCCAGCATCTCGCTATTGTACTTGAGGTCCGGCTGGACCTCTCTACGCTCTGGCCGGTAACGTCTCGGCATTCTCTCCATACCTCCACAAGCCGCTAGGGCATCAGTCTACTTTTCTTATGAGTTGATTGTACGTGAAGCCAGGCGCAACCACCTCACTGCCGTACAGCACGAGCTGTCTGCCTTACTTTTTCTTCGCACCGTACTGCGAACGCCCACGCTGTCGTCCTTCTACACCGGCTGAATCCAAAGTACCGCGTACAATGTGATACCTCACGCCGGGCAAATCCTTCACACGACCACCCCGCACCAGCACTACCGAGTGCTCTTGCAGGTTATGTCCTTCACCAGGGATATAGGCTGTCACCTCAATCCCGTTGGACAGCCGCACACGAGCAACCTTGCGCAGGGCCGAGTTCGGCTTCTTGGGCGTCATCGTACGCACCTGGGTGCATACCCCACGACGCTGCGGGGCGCTTTTCTTTGACTGTGACATCCGCCCCTTCAAGGAGTTGAACCGATAGCTCAACGCCGGCGCTTTGGATTTCTTGGAGGTTGCCTTGCGGCCTTTGCGTACCAGCTGATTGATTGTTGGCAAGATATTCCTCCCACATATAGCTCTAACCCAACACACGAAACGGGGATTTTCACCCACAAACGGTGATTATATCATCCCCTGTCTGGCCTGTCAAAAGAACGGCTAAGGGGGTGCTGGGAGCGAATGCCCCAACACCCCCGCGTCTTCATTAACCTCAGGACGAGGTGCCAAACCCAAGCCCCAGGCCCAGGTTGGGCAGTACGTCCACATTCTCGTCGCGGCCAAACTGCACCCGCTCACCACCCTCATTGCAGACCTCGACCGATAGGCCCAACGCCTGCAATTCTTTGATCAGCACCCGGAACGATTCGGGCACGCCCGACTCGGTGATCGGCTCGCCCTTGACGATGGCCTCGTAGGTCTTGACGCGACCCGTCACATCGTCGGACTTGATGGTGAGCATTTCCTGCAGCGTATGCGCCGCTCCGTAAGCCTCCAGGGCCCACACTTCCATCTCACCAAACCGCTGTCCGCCGAACTGGGCCTTGCCGCCCAAAGGCTGCTGCGTCACCAGCGAGTACGGACCTGTCGAACGAGCATGGACCTTGTCCTGCACCAGATGGGCCAGCTTTAGCATGTAGATAATGCCCACCGTAACAGCATTGTGGAACGGCTCGCCTGTCTTGCCGTCATAGACCATCATCTTACCGGTGGTCGGCAACGGCAGGCCCTTCTGCTGGCTGATCTGGATCGCCTTGGCGTCCACATCTTCCGACGAAAGACTGCCAGCATCCTCCTGGCCCTCATCCAGCAGCCAGAGGCGCAGACAGACTTCCCGTACCAGGATGTTCGCTTGGTCGCGGAACTCGCGATCGACGTTGATACCCTCGTAGACCATGATCGTAGCCGGATCATAGCCCCGCTCCGTCAGCCAATAGCTGACCCATATGCGCCGGGCATCGGTATAGTCTGACAAAATCTCGTCAATCTGCTCTGGGTCGATTCCCTGCTGATTCAGGAAATTGCCCAGGTAGATCTCCTTGGCCTCGCCATCGTCGCGCAGGTACTCGGTATCCATCTGCTGCTCGTTGAGCCATTCCCACGTGCGCTCGCCCAGGTCGTGCCAGGCACGATCCATAATCCAGGCCCGCGCCAGTTCCGCGGCGATCTCGTTCTCGTCGGCACCATCGGAAACGGGGGTATTAACGCGGAAACCCAGTCGGTCTGCCGCCCAGCCCAGATGCGTCTCCAGAATCTGGCCGACGTTCATACGCGCCGGAACGCCCAGCGGGTTCAAGATGATGTCTACTGCCGTACCATCTTCCAGGAAGGGCATGTCCTCGATGGGTACCACCGACGAAATCACGCCCTTGTTCCCGTGACGGCCCGCCATCTTGTCGCCCTCGGTCACCTTGCGGCGCTGGGCGACGCTGACGCGCACCAGCTTTTCCACGCCGGCGGGCATATCGCGATGCTCGTCGCGGGTGAACACACGCACGTCGACGACCTTGCCCTCTTCACCATGCGGCAGCCGCAGCGACGAGTCCTTGACCTCGCGCGCCTTTTCCCCAAAGATGGCCCGCAAGAGCTTTTCTTCGGGAGTGAGCTCGGTTTCACCCTTGGGCGTGATCTTGCCCACCAGGATGTCGCCAGGCCCCACTTCGGCCCCCACATAGATGATGCCATCCTCGTCCAGATTATGCAGCGCGTCCTCGCCAACGTTGGGGATGTCGCGGGTGATTTCCTCCGGCCCCAACTTGGTGTCACGCGCCTCGACCTCTAGCTTTTCCACGTGTATCGACGAGAACTTGTCGTTCCATACCATGTTCTCGCTGATCAGGATGGCGTCTTCATAGTTGCCACCCTCCCAAGACATGAACGCGCACAGCACGTTCTGGCCCAGGGCCAGCTCCCCGTGATCCGTCGCCGAGGAATCGGCGATCACATCGCCTGGCCGCATATAGTCGCCCTTGTTGACGACGGGCCGCTGATCGATGGCTGTCGACTGGTTGGAGCGGTTGTACTTGCGCAGGTAATGGACTTCTTGTCCACCTTCCTTGCTTTGGATAACAATCCGCCCTGCGCTGACGCTGACTACTTCGCCTTCGGTCAGAGCGGTCATCACCTGCCCCGAATCCATGGCTGCCTGGACTTCCATGCCCGTGCCCACCGTCGGGGCCTCGGGCATCAGCAGGGGCACAGCCTGCCGCTGCATATTGGAACCCATCAGCGCGCGGTTGGCGTCGTCGTGCTCCAGGAACGGAATCAACGCCGCCGACACACCCACGACCTGCTTGGGCGAAACGTCCATATAGGACACCCGGTCAATGGTCTCGATCAAGAACTTGTCATAGACGCGGGCCGATACGCGATCCGTGGCAAACTGGCCCAAGGGGTCCAGGGGCGAGTTGGCCTGCGCGATCACATAGTGCTCTTCCTCGTCCGCCGACAGGTATTGGACCTCTTTGGTCACATAGGGCTGCACGCGGAACTGCTCGTTCTCCAGCTTGGCCAGGTGCTGAGCGATCTCTTCCGTGATGGCCGTACCCTGATCCACGATCACATCGCCGGTATCCGGGTCGAGCACCCGCTCGCGCATGGTCCGGCCCACCAGTTGCTCCGGATCGTTGGGAGCCACGCGGGCCACCCGCCGATAAGGGGTCTCGATAAAGCCGTATTCGTTCACTTCCGCATAGGTCGCCAGACGCCCGATCAGGCCGATGTTCGGTCCTTCCGGCGTCTCGATGGGGCAGATGCGGCCATAGTGGCTATAGTGCACGTCGCGCACGTCAAAACCGGCCCGCTCACGCCTCAAGCCACCGGGGCCCAGGGCCGACAGGGTGCGCTTGTGCGTCAGGTCGCTCAGCGGGTTGGTCTGCTCCATAAACTGCGACAACTGGCTGCTGCCAAAGAACTCGCGCAACACCGCAACGACAGGGCGAATATTGATCAACGAGATCGGCGACAACTGATCTGGGTCGCGAATGCTCATGCGCTCGCGCACCACGCGCTCCATCCGCAAAAAGCCTACACGCAACTGGTTCTGAATCAGCTCGCCCACCGTCTTGACGCGACGGTTCCCCAGGTGGTCAATGTCGTCGGCGTCTTCGACGCCGTTGTTCACCTGGATAACCCGCTGCACAATGCTAATCAGGTCGCGCTTGGTCAAAATCCGTCGCTTGAAAGAAGCCTCGTTGCCCAGGCGACGGTTCAGCTTGTAGCGGCCCACCTTGCCCAGGTCGTAACGCCGCTCATTGAACAGCAGCGACTCGAGGTAACTACGGGCATTCTCCAACGTGGCCGGATCGCCGGGGCGCATCTTCTTGTAAAACTCTTGCAGCGCCTCCTCAGCAGACTCGGTAGCGTCATGCTCCAGCGTGGTCTCGATGTAATGATGCTCCGGCATATTGTCCACAGAGCCAAAAATCTCGAGCAGTTCGTCGTCCGTGCCTTCGTTGATGGCCACATCATCGATGCGATCCGAGACGGCGCCCAACGCCCGCAACAGAACCGTCACGGGAATCTTGCGCCGACGGTCTACCTTGACCGAGAGCACATCGCGCTTGCTGGTCTCGAATTCCAGCCAGGCCCCACGATCCGGGATGAGCTTGGCCATGCAGAGCTGCCGCCCGGTGACGGGGTCCTCGTCCACCGTGAAATACGCGCCGGGGGAGCGAATCAACTGGCTCACCACCACCCGCTCGGCGCCGTTAATGATGAACGTGCCGTTGGACGTCATCACGGGGAAATCGCCCATGTATACGTCCTGGACCACCGGCAAGTCCGTGTCCCTATTGTAGAGCAAAACCTTTACATACAGCGGGGCTGAAAAAGTCGTCTCCCGGTCACGACATTCCTCTTCCGTATATGTAGGCTCTGCGAAACGATAATCCAATCCGAACTCTTCGTTCAGCGTGGTATTTTGGCCCGGGAAATGCAATTCCAGGCTTTTGTTAAAGCTGACGATGGGGGAAACCTCGCCAAAAAGCTCCCGCAATCCTTCGGTCTGAAACCACTCGTAGGACTGAAGCTGCACCTTGATGAGGTCGGGAATAGGCAACACGTCCGGGATACGCGCGTACGTCTTGCGCCGTTTTCCGTTTTTCGAATTGCCTGCTATACTAACCATCGTTCCCGCAAGTGTCATAGGTTGCTGTTCTCCTTGCAGAAAAAGAGTCACCTATCTCCGCACTAGTACTATGATTGCTTGCCAGATGACGCGGTGGGGCCAACGTGAGCGAGTGAAACGAAACAACAGTGGAATGCTAATCAGATACAGAGAGGAGCCCTCTAATCCCCGTGGAGGGCTGGCCTGATTGTCTGGCAAAAACACCGATAGATGAGGATCTCTTCTCCCCGCTCGATCCTCATATACAGATGAGGAGCAATTCCGTTCAAGTGAAGTAGGCGATAAAATAATGGATTGCCCACGCACACTGGCAGCCAATCATTATAGCAGATGTCTATCTGCTGTCAAATCGACCTTTTTCGAGTTTCAATTACGCGCTATTACGTCCGGTGGCCCCTCCCCCTGCCTCCCTGGACGCCCTTTTCCCCCTTGCCATCTTGCGCATCCCCTCCATCCTACGTATAATGCCGTTGCCTTGGCCGTCCCGATGGCCACCAGGGCGTAAGCGCCGCCGAAGAGCAGTGGCGCTCGTCGACAGGCGCGGATTCCATGCACAGTCGTCAAAGGAGACGCTCATGATTACCAAAGGAAACGCGTCTAAACCCGGCAAGATTCGCGTTACATTTAGATTGCCCTCATCTATCTGGGCAGAGACGGTTCATCTGGTAGGAGATTTCAACGGCTGGAATCGCCAGTCCCATCCCCTGGCGCGCACCGGGGATGGAAACTGGGAGACTACTCTGGAACTCGATAGAGGCCGCATGTACCAGTTTCGCTATCTCGTCAACGGCACGGATTGGCAAAACGACTGGAACGCAGACAGGTATATACCCAATCCATTCGGCGGTGAAAATTCGGTTCTGGAAACCTGAGCTAGTTCCATCCCGTGGTGAAACCTAGATCAACTTATGCAAAGAATCGCCACCCAAGCAGTCAAGATTGTCCAGGTCATCCTAGACATCATCGCCGCCCTGTTGGGAACGTATTATTCGGCCAAATACGCCGCCATCATCCGGCGATTGGGGTTGCCGCGCGTTGCTGATTCGGCCAGATGTGGCTTTGTCATCATCGAGATCGACGGCCTCTCCTACCCCCACCTCCAGGCTGCCATGAACCTGGGCTACGCGCCCTATATGCAGCGTTTGGTGCAGCGCGATGAATTCGTGCTCAACCCGTGGAAAACCGGCCTGCCCTGCAACACCCCGGCTGCCCAGGCGGGCATTATGTTCGGGAACAATGAGAACATTCCCGCCTTTCGCTGGTACGACAAGGTCGCCGGAGAGGTCATCGTCTGCAAGATGCCGGGCACCATCCGAGCCATTCAGGATCGGATTTCCGCCAACCGAGAGGGCATCCTCAAGGGGGGGTCGAGCGTGATGAACATGTTCGATGGCGACGCCTCGCTATCCATGTTCACGCTGGCCGCGCTGCACCGCAAGCGCTTTTTCGAGAGCGTGCGCGGGTTTGGGTTTTTCGTGCTGTTCATCCTCAACCCCTTTCGCACGTTAAAAATGTTTGCCCTGGCGATCTGGGAATACCTGACCGACCTGGTACAGCATATCCGGGCCAGATGGAAAAAGCAGCAGCCCCGGCCCCTGGAATGGGGGTTCGCCTTCCTGCGGGTGTTTAGCAATGTGATTCTGCGCGAAATCCAGACATTTGCCGTCATGGTGGATATCTACCGGGGCGTGCCCGCCATCTACACTACCTATTACGGCTACGATGAGTTGGCCCATCGCTATGGTGCACTCTCCAAACCGGCCATGCACGCCCTGCGGGCCATTGATGCGCGCATTCGCCAGATTGACAACCTGCGCCGCCGAGGACTCAACCGGGACTATGACCTGTACGTGATGTCGGATCACGGCATGACGACAGCTATTCCCTTTGCGCACCAGTACCAGCAAACGCTCGGCGAGTTCATCCGCGAATGCCTGGGAGGCCGCCTGAAACTGAACGAGACCACGGGGGCGGAAGAACAGGGCGCACTACAAACCATCTATCTCATGGAAGAGTTGCGGGTGATCGAGTCCAACCTGTTGCCGCCCTTGACGCACATCCCGCGCAAAATCCGGCAACTGGTCGCCAAACGGGTGTTGTTCAACCTGGATGACGAAGGCGTCTGGGACCCGCTGCGGCGCACGGACATCGTCGTGCGAAATTCAGGCTCCCTGTCGCACGTCTATCTGAATGTGACATCCAAACAGATGGATATCAGCGAGGTAGCCGCCTTTTACCCCAACCTGATGAGCGACCTGGCGGCCCACGAGGGCATCTGGCTGGTGATTGGCCGGGAGCAGGGGCAGGTGGTGATCCTATCCAAAGAGGGAAGCATCACCCTGGACGACGGCTACCCGGCCGATCAAGAGTATGCGGTAGAGGGCCAGGACCCGCTAGCCGCGCTGCCCAATCCCCGCGAGACAGCCGCCCAGCTACAGCGCCTGGCGCGCTTTGCTCACTCTGGAGATTTGCTGCTCATGGGCAGCTATGACCCGGCGCAAGATACCGTCTGTTGCTTTGAGCAGTTTTGGGCCTGCCACGGGGGGGTCGGTGGGCCGCAGGAAACCGCCTTCCTGCTTCAAGATAGCGCCTTCCAATGGAACCTGGAGCGCGTGACCCAGGCCACTGAGATTTACCCCCTGTTTGCCCAACGGTACGTCCGATAGAGATATAATGGAGTTGATAGTGTACGTACAAGGAGGCGTTCGCTATGCTCGTACCCGTGTTACAGCATCCCTGGGATCTGCCCCCCAAAGAGGCCATCGCCCTGCAAGTTGAGCTGGCCCGAAAGGTGGATGCCCGCGACCACGTCACCCATTACGAGACCGTCGCCGGGATAGATGTGGGGCTGCCCCAAGGGATGGCCCGCGCGTCTGTGGTGGTTCTCTCCTTCCCCGAACTGGAAATCATCGAACATGCCTACGCCGAGCGGCCCATCAGCTTCCCCTATGTGCCCGGCCTGCTCTCCTTTCGCGAGGCGCCGGTGATCCTCGACGCCCTGGCCCAATTGAAAACCCGGCCCGATGTGCTCATGCTGGACGGGCAGGGGATCGCCCACCCCCGTCGGCTGGGCATCGCCGCGCACCTGGGCGTGATCCTCGACCACCCCGCTGTCGGCTGTGCCAAATCCCGGCTCACCGGCAAGTACGAGGAACCGGGGGAGGAAAAAGGGAGCTATACCTGGCTCCGTGACGGGGAGGAGATCATCGGGGCGGTGCTCCGCACACGCTCCCACGTCAAGCCCGTGTTCGTGTCCGTCGGCCACAAGATCAGTCTGGAAAGCGCCATGGACCTGGTGCTGCGTTGTACGGGCCGCTATCGCCTGCCCGAGCCTACCCGTTGGGCGCATCGGCTGGCAGCCAATCCCACACTAGAAAAACACAAATAGCCATGAAAACAACCCATCATCGCATCATCGCCGCCTTCATCGTCCTTCTTGGTGGACTTTTTCTGCTCCCCACCCCCTTGCGCTCGGATAGCGGGGGTCTGATGGGAGTCGCTCGCGACATGGCTACCGGCGAACCTGTGGCCGGGGCCACCATTCAAGCGGAGGGATACAGCACGCGCACCGATGCCCAGGGACGCTACTCCCTGCCGCTGGCCCAGGGCACGTATGATGTCCGCGCCGAAGCGCCCGGCTATATCGGCATGACCCAGGCCGCCGTGCAAATTTCAGGCCCGCAGTGGGCCTCCCTGGATTTCGAGATGATCCCGGAAGACCCCAACCCGGACGAACTGGCGGCCCTTGAAAGCAAGTTGACCCCGCCGGAGCAATTGCCCGATGGGGCGGACCAGGATCCGGCCCTGCAAGGGGGATATCAGCTCTCGGCAGTCACCACCCTACCCGATACCCTGCGGGTGCTCATGCCCGACGGCAGCATTGTGGTGATGACGATGGACGAATATCTCAAGGGGGTGGTTCCCGCCGAAGTGCCTGCCTCCTGGCACCCAGAGGCGTTGCGCGCCCAGGCCATCGCCGCGCGCAGCTATGCCGCCACGCATCGCTCCCATACAAAAGAGGGCGCGGACGTTTGCACCACGACCCATTGTCAGGTCTGGAAGCCCACCCATTACGACAGCACCGACCGAGCGGTCGAGGATACTTCCGGCGTGGCAGCCTATTATCAGGGCGGCATCATCGGCGCCTTTTTCTTTGCCCATTGCGACGGCCACACCCGCGAAGCCCAGGAAGCATGGCAGATAAATGTGCCCTATTGCCAGAGCGTGAGTTGCCCCTGTGGCTTTGACACGCGCTACGGACACGGGGTCGGCATGTGCCAGCAGGGTGCTCAAGCCCTGGCAAAAATGGGCCTGAACCACGAGCAAATCCTGCGGCATTACTATACTGGCATCGACGTGATCGGCCCATCCACGGGCCAGCTTGCAGCCCCTCTACTCGAGCCGACGGGCGGGGATGAGAACACGGTCTTTGTCTACCGGGTGACCTTTACGGCGCAGACCCAGAATGCTCCCGTTGTCGCCAACGTCCTCATCGACGGGCGCGCTCGCGCGATGACCCGCGTATCCGGCGAGGGCCATACCTGGCAATACGAACTGCGTACCCGCCTGTCAGCGGGAACGCACTCGCACCGCTTTTACTTTGACGACGGCGTCGGCCACGTGTCCCAGTTGCCCGCCTCGGGCACGCTAACTGGCCCCACGGTCACGGCCGCCAACCCCGCCCAACCCACGCCCACCCCCGCGCCGCATGGCGGCGTGTTGGTGGACAGCATCACCCATTCCACGGTAAACGACTGGGCCGGGGGAACGATGGATGGTGTGCGCGTGATGGGCATTGGGGATGGCGCGCTGATGCTGGAGGATGGTCGCCTGGAGGGGAACTATACTTCGCCCCCCCTGACCGCCCCCTTGCCCTTTGTGGGGTTGGGCCTGACCTGGCACGCCCGCGCACCGCAAGGCGCGTCCCTCCTCATCCAGGTGCGCACCAGCGAGGACGGCGTCACCTGGCGCGACTGGACCGCCATGCCGCCGACAGATGACGACGAGGACAGCCTGTTGCAGAGCGCCGACCTGCTGATTGGCGCGGGGGTCAAGCTGCAATACCGCGTGACGCTGTCCGCCGCGCCCGATGGCTCCTCTCCCATCCTGGAGAACCTGCGGCTGGTGTGCATCGACTCGCGCCCCGGCCCCAAGGCCAGTGATCTGGCCGCCGCGCCCCGGCTTTCTGCCAGCACCCGGCCCAACGTCATCCCCCGTAGTGGCTGGGGCGCCGACGAAAGCCTGATGACCTGGCCGCCGGAATACCGGCCCATCCGCGCCATCGTCCTGCATCACACCGTCACTTCGGACGGCAGCGTGGACCCGGCCGCTGTGGTGCGCGCCATCTACTACTATCACGCTGTCACCCGCGAGTGGGGCGACATCGGCTACAACTATCTCATCGATGCCTACGGCAATATCTATGAAGGGCGCGCTGGCGGCGTGAGCGTGGTGGGCGGCCATGCCCTGCAATACAACTGGGGCAGCATCGGCATCGCCATCCTGGGCGACTATCAGGAGAATCCCGTCCCCTCGGCCATCCTCACCAGCCTGACCAATTTCGCCGCCTGGCAGTGTGCCGACCACTTTGTCCCGCCCACGGAGCAGCGGTACTTTATCGACAAGGTGCTGCCTGCCTTTATGGGACATCGGGACGGCAGTTCGTCCACCGTATGCCCTGGCGACTATGCCTATGCTCTGCTGCCCTCGATCCGCGCCGAGACTCTATCCAAGATGGCGTCCGTCCCGCCGAACGTGCGCATGACATCGCCCGTAGAAGGGCAGGCACTACGAGGCGTGGTCACCCCGGCATTGGATACCAGCGCCGTCATCCATCGCGTGGAGTATTGGGTGGATGGCGTTTTGCGCGCGACCAAGACCGCGCCCCCCTACACCTGGAAATGGAACACGACGGAGGAAGGCGAGGGCGCCCATCAACTGCGGGTCGTGGCCTACAACAGCGCGGGCCAGGATCAGCAGCAGGTGCAGGTCACGATAGACAACACGCCCCCTACCGGCTCGGTCAGCGTGCCCACCTGGGTCAACAGCGCCAACGTGCCCTTTGCGCTAGACAGCCCCGACGCTACGGCGGTGCAGTTCAGCAACTCCTGGGTCTGGGAAGGGGAGAGCCTCTATCATCAACCCAACTCTGGCCTGGCCGTGGCAGATAATCAGGCCGCCAACGGGCAGACGTGGCTGGGGCGCGGCGGCGTCGATCAGGCGGGCGTCTGGTACGGCCCTTATACTTGCGAATTGCCCGACTGGCGAGACTATCAAGTCTTTTTCCGGCTCAAGACCACCGACCGCTCGCGCGACGTCGAGTTGGCCTTGCTGGACATCGCCGATGACCAGGGCCGTCGGGTCTACATCCAGCGCTCGCTGATGGCCGCCGACCTGGCAAAGAACAATACCTATGAGGAATTGCGTCTGGACCTGGCCTACAAGGGCTGCTCGCCCACCTGCGACGACCCAGACATTAGCGACGGGATCGAGTTTCGCACGGCGTTCCGGGGCAACGGCGACTTGTATCTGGACCGCATCTCGGTCTTTGGGATACCGCGCCCGGCGCAGTCGCCCGTGGCCTGGGACGTGCGCGCCGTCGAAGGCCCGCAGACGGTGCTCGTGCGGCTGCTGGACGCTGCCGGAAACGCCAGCGAGCAAGCGGTGACCGTCCGCCTCGACCTGACGCCCCCGCAATGGTCGCAATACGGGGAGCGCAGCGTGTGGGTGCAAGACACGTTGTCGGGGTTGGACACGGAGAGCGCCGCCTGGACGGCATCGACAGACTGGGGTCACACCTGGGGCGAATGGCAACCCCTGGCCGTGGAAGCCACGGCAGGGACGACGGCAGCGGTCAAGCTCACAGTGCCGGAACAAGGTGCCACCAACTGGCAGTTCCGCATCAAAGACCGGGCCGGGAATGTGAGCGAGAGCGCCCTCCACGGATTGCCCACGCCCACGCCGACGGCCACGATGACGCCCACCCCACCGCCTACCCTGGCCCCGACCAACACGCCATCGGCCTGGGCACAGATACCGCTGGTGATGAAATAAAATAGCCCACGACGATATGCAAGCAGAGAAAGCCGCAAGTTTGCGGCTTTTTTCTTAGCGGCGACTGTGGCCTGCGCGCCTGAAGCTGCGCGATTTCTGTCCCGATTTCACTGGCTGGAACAAGCGCACCCTGTACGACTGTCCGGCACTCGTTGCCTATAACGGGCTGGTCATCCTGTTCATGGGGCGTGAATCTGGCCATATTCCGCACGTGAAGTCAAGCAATTCCCTTCGATCTCCGTTATACTGATCGCGAGGAGGTGAGGATAGCGATGAGCGAAGCAAACGCGCCTGTTCAGAAAATGCGGGAATATATCCACCAGCATCTGCAAGAGCCAATCACAGCGAGTGAGGTCGCAAAGGCGGCAGGGTACTCCCAATATCATGCGGCGCGGCTGTTCAAAGAAGAAACGGGGCTGTCACCGTTTGAGTATATCCGCCGCGAACGGTTGACTCGGTCTGCCCACGCCCTGCGAAGCGGAAATCCCAGGGTGCTGGCCGTAGCACTGGATTATGTCTTTGACAGCCACGAGGGGTTCACGCGGGCATTTTCAAACGCATTCGGCATCACGCCGAAAATGTACGCAGATTACCCCGCACCTGACGGTTGGCTGATTCCTTATCGTTATCTGAACCGCAAAAAACAAGAATCGGAGGAATTGAACATGAATCAGCACACAGCGGTTATTTTTACACAAATCGTGGAGCGCCCGGTGCGAAAACTCATCCTGCGTCGGAGCAAACAGGCCGACAACTATTTTGCCTACTGCGAGGAGATGGGCTGCGGGGAAAACAACGCGTCCGCACCTTGGGATATTCTTTGCGGAATCAAAGAAGCCCTGTATGAGCCGGTTGGCCTGTGGCTGCCGAACAATATGCGCCCTGCAGGAACGGGTGTTTACGCGCACGGCGTCGAAGTGCCGGCAGACTATGCGGGGAAAATCCCGGACGGCTTTGATGTGATTGACCTTGCGCCCTGCAAACTGCTGGTGTTCCAGGGCGAGCCGTACAACGATGAGGATTTTGGCGCGGCGGTCGGCATTTGCATGGAACGCATTGACAAGTTTAACCCAGAAGTCTACGGTTTCCAGTACGCCGATGAGCTCGCTCCTAGAATGCAGCTTGCCCCGATGGGCTGGCGCGGGTATATCGAGATGCGGCCAGTGCGGAGCATAGCTTAATAGGATAGACAGAATAGACGGACGTCTGAACCCGCGTGTTCAAATCTGCCTCACCATTCTCAGGTCGGGGTTAACACAGAATTTGCATTCGACTTTTCTGCATAGCAAAAGACCAAATGGGAGCGTGTTTCCTCCTATCTGGTCTTTTTTTGGTTACACCACTTGAGGGTTATCATTTTAAAGGCGCGGCTACTTCGGAATACGCAACTCTTGGCCCACCCGAATCAACTCTGGGCTGCTGACCGTGTCCTTGTTGGCGTTCCAGATGTCCTCCCACGGCATATCGAACTGGCGCGCGATGCTGCGCAGGGTATCCCCCTTTTGCACCGTGTAGAGCACATAGTTGTCCCCCGCCCGCGTGGGCGTCTCCACCGGCGGGAACAGCGTCTTTTCCCGATCCGTCAGGGTCGCCGTCGTCTGGGGGGCGCCATCCACCGCCTGTATGTCATCCGTCGGCGCGGGCTGCCCCGAGTTTACCGCCACCAGCGGCTGCCCCAAATACACGTCCGAAGCCTGCCCAGCCTCCAGGTCAAGGCTCTGCTCCCCCATCGCGACATGCACTACCCCATCATACACGGCGACATACGTATGGTCGTTGCTCAGCGCATCTACCTGAAAGACGGTACCACGGGCCTGCACGGTAGCCACCGCCGTTTCGATCTCGAAGCGCATACCCTGAAAAAGCACGTGCCGGATGCGGGTCAGCGTGTTGCCTCTATGCAGCGCCAGCACCGCCACCAATGCCCGCGAAACCGGATTCTGGTGCAACTCCAGTACGGTGAGGTGAGTTTCGCTCCCTAGCTCCACCGTCTCCCCGCCGGAAAATGTCAGCTTGGCCTTGCTATCCGAGCCGGTCTGCACCTCATCCCCGGCCTGCAAGACGCTGGCTCCCCCCGGCTCCAGAGGAGAGTCGCTCCCGGCATCCGCCCGGATAACGGTTGCCATTCCGTTCAATACCATCAGATTGACTGTTTTGGGGATGGGAGCATCACGCTGCTGGAGCATATTCCAGACGGCAATGGCCGCGATCCCGGCCAACAGGACTAACAAGACCGAGACGGAGTGTCCACTTTTTTGGGGCCTACCTCTAAGCTTGGAGGAGTAGGTCATACCAATGGCCTCCCATGGAGATTCAAGCTAATCATACAAGCAAAAGGAGCGTACCAGGTTCACTACGGCCTCTTGCTGCAAGGCCGTAACATCAAACCAGTGAATCGTCGGATCAGACAGCCGAAACCAGTTGTATTGCTGCCGCACAAAGCGCCGCGTGTGGCGTTTAATCAAGGCCACGGCTTCCTCCAGGCTCACCTCCCCGCGCAAGTACTGGGCAATCTGCCGATACCCCAGCCCCGACATGGAAGGGAGCCGCTCATCGTACCCGTGGTCCAGCAACCACTGGACCTCCTGCACGAGACCCTGGGCCATCATCCGGTCAACGCGCAGGTCAATCCGCCGGTAAAGCTCCTCACGGGCCATCGTCAGCCCGATTTTTAACGATGCGTAATTGGGAGGTTCCTTTTCCTGTAACTTGGAGATAGGCTCACCCGTTGCATAGTATACTTCCAGCGCACGGATGACGCGCCGCACATTTCGAGCATCTATACGGTGGGCAGCCACGGGGTCCACCTCGGCCAACAGGGCATGCAACGCCTCCGCACCCTCGGCCTGCGCTTTCGCTTGCAGGCGCTCCCGCAGTGCCGTGTTGGGGGCTACTTCGGGCACCGTCCAGCCCTCCAACACGGCGCGCACGTACAGGCCCGTCCCACCGACCAGCATGGGGAATTTGCCCCGCGCCCAAATCTCCTGGATGGCCCGGTTCGCCATCTCCTGATAGTGGGCCAGGGTCAACTCCTCATCCGGGTCGACCACATCGATCAGATGATGCGGGACGCTGGCCCGCTCTTCCGGCGTGGCCTTGGCCGTGCCGATATCCATAGAACGGTAGATCTGGCGCGAATCCGCCGAGATCACCTCCCCGTCGAAATCCTGCGCCAGACGCAGGGACAGGGCCGTTTTGCCTACCGCCGTCGGGCCGAGAATCACCAGTACATGCGGCCTGTTTGTTCGTTCTTCCAAGACCTTATTCCAGTGCCAGAGCAGGCACAATATTCAGCCGTTTCACGCGACCTTGACCATCCAACTCGATGGCTACCAGGTCCACCCGCCAGGTGACTTCGCCCAGGCTGCGCTCATAGAGGTAGGCCTGAGCCAGTTCGGTGACGGTCGCCAACTTGCGGGGCGTCATGGCTTCCTCTGGCAGGCCCATCCGATGACCGCGCCGGGTCTTGACCTCCACAAAGGCCCAGCAGTCGCCGTCGCGGGCTACAATGTCGATCTCGCCGCGTGTCTCCCGCAGTTGCGGGCGCCAGTTGCGCTCAACAATCTCGTAACCGCGACGTTCAAGGGCGGCGCAGGCCAGGTTTTCTCCCAGGTCGCCGACTGTGCGCGTGCTTGGCAAGGTCGCTCTCCCTCGACGATCCATCACCCTGCGCGTATTGTAGCACACGCCAGGCGTCCAGCCAAGCGCCTTTTGGACGATGCGCGCACTAGAAGTGCGCAATGGGCCACGCCTGTACAGGCGTGGCCCATTGCGCCGCGACTTGCCATCACCTTGCCGCCTCCCCTTACTGGGCGGTAGATAGCCCTGACACTACCTCGTCATACTCCCCCGCCCACCAAGAGTTCTCGCCCCCCAGGGCGTACCCCCTGCCCGCATCCATCATCGCGTGGATATTCTCCAGTGGGGTTTCCAGAGGCAGGTCGCAGGCCGTGCTCAAGATGAAATTGGGATAAGGCTGCATGGACTCGACCAGATCGCGGGTGGCGCGATACACCTGGTTGGGAGCCAGTTCGATCATCACACGCACGGTGTCCAGGTTGCCCATCAAGACAACATCTTCCGGCAAGCGTTTGGCTACCGCCGGGAAGTTCACCATCGAGTCCAGGCTCAGCCCTTGGGCGCCTGTCTCTACCATTGCATCGATCAGGTTCGTCGTCTGGCCGCAGACGTGCAAGATGGGAATGGTTTTGAGGGTAGCCATGATATCCTGCAAATACTGCCCGGCAAATTCGCGAAATTGCGCGGGCGACAAAAAGCTGGCCGTAGGCTCCAGGATAGCGATCATGTCCGCCCCCGCGCGCTCCAGCGCCCGCGCATAGCGCGAGATGACCCCGGAGCTAAAGCGCAGCACCGCGTGCAGCAACTGCGGGTCGGTCACCGTAGCCATTGCTGCTTCGCTGGCTCCGAGCAACAGCCCTGCCAGCGAGAACGGCCCGATCACATAGCCGCCCTTCAATACATCCAGATAGCGGGACATCAGGCGCATCGTCTCGATGTAGACGGCCACTCGCCCATCTGCCAGGATATCG
>Ga0209347_1003279_pt1 | contig 19291 bp, 14 predicted proteins | sample AutmiccommuBRH23_FD_187382 | JGI IMG/M metagenome (GOLD analysis project Ga0209347, IMG submission 187382) | Deep subsurface microbial communities from Mt. Terri, Switzerland - Autotrophic microbial communities BRH/23 (SPAdes) (version 2) | ecosystem: Environmental > Aquatic > Deep subsurface >...
CCTGGTAGCTTTCCTCCCTTACCAGCCTGTTGGTATTGCGCAGTTCCAGCTTTTTTTCACCATCAGCCCAGTGTATTGTGTCCTGCGGGGTTCTTATGATACGGGAAAAATCCGGGTTCGTCAGGGCGTACCGGGTTATCAGGGCCAGATCATAGGCGGTGCTGTAATGATTGGGGTTATGATAGCCGTTTGTGTTGGCAAATCGGGTGTTCAGGGCGCCAAGAACCAGGGCTCTGGCGTTCATCCTGTCAACAAACCTTTCCTCGGCGCCGGCGATATGTTCTGCTATGGCCACGGTGCTGTCGTTGGCAGAGTACATAAGGGCAGCTTTGATTAGATTTTCCAGGGTTAAACGATCGCCGGTGTTTAACCCCAGCTGCTGGCCCACTGAAATATTGGCGGTTCTCTTGCTGATGGTGACCACCTCTTCGGGATGGCCATATTCCAGCGCAATTATGGCGGTTATTATCTTGGTGAGGCTTGCCGGCTCCTTCCGTACAAACCCGTTTTTTTGAAAAATTACCTGGCCGGTGCCCCCGTCCATCAGCAGGGCTGAAACCGCGGTTATGCGGGGCGTTGCCGCATAAGCCGCAGGTATGGCGGAAACTGTCAGAAATACCGCAATAAATGCTATAATTATTGATTTTTTAAAGCTTTTCACAGCAATCACCCCGGAAGATATAAGTTATAAAAGTGTTGCAAGTTATTTTGTCTTTTGATCCCCGGTAATATTAGCGGAAACTTTTTCATTGTGTTAGCATAATCACCGCATAATGGAAGAATGTTGCAAATATGCTTATAGGTAAATAATACAATTAATACCATAAGGAGGAAAACATGAAAATCTATTTTATTGATTTCCACAAATTCAAAGGCCTTATTGGCTTTGCTGCAGCATTGACAGTAGTTGCCCTGCTTTTAACCGGGGTTATGCTGACGGACCTCTCGGCACTGGCGGTAACAAAACCCAAGCCCCATGCCATATACAAGGTCAAGACCGAACAAAAGCTAGTGGCTCTTACCTTTGATATAAGCTGGGGGACCAAAGTGCCGGGACCGGTAATGGATATACTCAAAAAGAATAATATAAAGTCCACCTTTTATTTGTCAGGTCCCTGGGTTAAACAATATCCGGAGTTTCCTCAGAGGTTGCAGAAGGAGGGGCATGAGATAGCTTCCCACGGAAACAGGCACATAGACCTTGACAAGGAGTCGGCTTCCACCGTCAGGGAGGAAATAATGAAAGCCCACCAGTCTATAAAAGAAGTTACCGGGGCCTCTCCCAACCTCATCAGAACTCCAAATGGGGCCTGGAATGATATGGTGCTTGATGTGGCCGACCAGGTGGGATATAAGGTCATTCAGTGGAGTGTCGACTCCCTGGACTGGAAAAAACCGGGGGTTGATGTAATTGTGAAAAGGGTTTTGGATCGGGTACACCCGGGAGCTATTATACTGATGCATGCCAGCGATACCTGTTTGCAGACGCCGGAAGCGCTTCCCAGGGTAATTGAGGGATTAAAGACCAAAGGCTATGAACTGGTAACAGTGTCCAGGCTTCTGGAAGAGGGTCCCGGGGTTATGGAATAGAAATTAAGTCGTCAGTCGTAAGACGTCAGACGTCAGAATTTGCCGACGTCAGACGCCGGACGACCGACGGCTAATGTGTCTCGCCTTTACCTACCATTCTGGTAATAAGTCTTGACAATACTCTTTTATCCTCTTCGTCACCCTGTTCCCATAGTTCCTTTAATAGGCGCTGTTCGCGGTTTCCCGGGTCAAAGTGATTTGCAAAAAAATCTCCCAGCCTATAGGCCATATCGTTTATTTTCTCGTTTTCAATTCCCATAAACTGGCTACCATGTACAAACTTGCCCAGCATATTTTTCCACTGGTGCCAGGTTGTTTCTGTTTCCATATGCATATTGAATCACCTCCGTACCTTATTTTTCCCGCTACCGGGAGTTCATTATTCCAAAGCTGATTCAATTTTGCATAATATTTATTTGAGTAAAAAATAAAAGCCGCTCCTTTTAAAAGCGGCTTTTATACAAGCTTTGCCTATGATATTTACATAAAGGCCTGTCCCGCAGAGTGGGGTACAAAGCCTTGATGCCCAACCTGTTTGTAATATGTGCGATTTTATCCCGGAAAAAAATCTCCTCTTATATTATGTCTCTACTCCAGAATCATGATGGCGGTGTCCGGATTTATAACATCGCCCGGGGTTGCCTTTATTTCCTTAACTTCTCCGTCCGCGGGGGAATAGACCTTTACAAACATTTTCATGGCTTCGATGGTGGCCACGGCGTCATTTTGTTTTACCTTATCTCCAACCTTCACCTCGATTGATACCAGTTTTCCTACCATTGGGGCGTTAACAGTCGTGCTCATTAAAGTATTCCTCCTTTTTAATCGCTAAAAATATCCGGGAAATTCACCGCACCATTTATTATGTCCAGGGCATCATAAACTGATATTGCACTGACCATAGCTTTACCATAAGCTCTATATGTAGGAGTCTCTCCCCTTTCAATAATACAATATCTCAGGCAATTAAAAAACTAATATTTGCATGCCCGGGATACTTATTCCATAAGATAATAACCTGATTATATTATTACCATGGTCTCCCGTCAAAGTTTTTTGCATAAGAAATATTGTTTTACGCGCCCCGGAGAATTATAATATTAAGATACCAACATGCAGGTAACTGGAAGCTGGTGGAATATACCAATTGAAAAAATGGACACAATAAATATGTATGGTAATCCGCCCTATGTATGGTAAAATGGGGGCGATTATTAGAATAAATGTATTTCATAAACGCAGGAATCGAGGGGGATCACGTTCAATGAAGGCTATAGCGGAAAAAGTGGAAAAAAATACGATGGTTTTGGAGGTTGAGGTTGAGCCGGAAAAATTCTCGGAAGCCATGAACCAGGCTTACAGAAAAATAGTGAAAAAGGTCAGCATACCAGGTTTTAGAAAAGGCAAGGCACCCCGGATGATACTGGAGCGGTACCTGGGAAAACAGGCCCTTTATGACGAGGCCGTTGAGATAATAATTCCGGAAGCTTATATCAGCGCTGTTGAAGACACAGGCATAGAACCGGTTTCACAGCCCGAACTGGAAGTGGTTCAACTGGAAGAAGGCAAGCCGCTGGTTTTCAAGGCCAAGGTTGTTGTTAAGCCGGAGGTTAATCTGGGACAATATTTGGGGCTGGAAGTAGTAAATCCAGGAACTGAAGTGACTGATGAGGAAGTTCAGCAAGAAATGGAACGTCTGAGGAATCGCCATGCCAAACTAAGCACCCTTGAAGAGGGAGCAGTTGAGAAGGGTGATCTTACCTCCATTGATTTTGAAGGAAAAATTGACGGAATTCCCTTTGAGGGCGGAACCGCCAGCGATTATTCACTGGAAATTGGTTCCGGTTCATTTATTCCCGGTTTTGAAGATCAGATTGTGGGTATGAATATAAACGAAACCCGGGATCTTAATGTAACTTTCCCCCAGGACTACGGCAAAGAGGATTTGGCCGGTAAGGACGCCGTTTTTACCGTTACGGTAAAATCCATCAAGCGTAAGGAACTGGCTGCCCTGGATGATGAGTTTGCCAAGGATGTCAGTGAGTTTGACACACTGGAGGAATTACGGACCGACCTGACGAATAAATTAAAACAAGCTGCTGAGGAGAAGGATAAGGAACTGATACGCAGAGATGTAATATCCAAGGCAGTGGAAAACGCCCGGGTGGAAGTGCCCCAGGAAATGATTGACAGCCGGATGGAGGAAATGCTCAAAAATATGAATCAACGGCTTTCCGGCCAGGGAATCTCCCTTGATAAATATCTGACTTACACAAATTCCAATATGGATGAGCTAAAGGACAGGGTTCGGCCCGACGCCGAGCAGAATGTGCTGCAGTCGCTGGTCATCGACACCGTGGCCAAGGTTGAGAAGCTGGTTGTAAGCGATGAGGAAATAAATGCGGAGATTAACCGGATGGGCGAGGAAATGAAGCAAGACCCCGAAGTTATCAGAAAAATACTGGAGGGGCAAAATCAGCTGGAATTTATCAAGGAAAGCATACTGAGGGAAAAAACAGTTCAACACCTGGTTGACCGGGCTGTTCTGGTGGAAGGCACAAAGGAGCCTGAGAAGGAATAGTCTTAAATATCTAAAATATAGTAGGGGGGGAATTAATAGTTGTCCGGACTGGTACCTATTGTAGTAGAGCAAACCAACCGTGGTGAAAGGGCATATGATATCTATTCAAGGCTTTTAAAAGACAGGATCATACTTATCGGGGGGGCCATAGACGATTACATTGCCAACCTGGTGGTGGCCCAGATATTGTTTCTGGAAGCCGAGGATCCGGAGAAGGATATTCAGATTTATATTAATTCTCCCGGTGGGGTTATTACTGCAGGCATGGCCATATATGATACAATGCAGTATGTAAAGTCTCCTGTTTCCACCATTTGTGTCGGTCAGGCGGCAAGTATGGGCGCGTTTTTGTTAAGCGCCGGAGCCAAGGGAAAACGTTTTGCGCTGCCGTATGCCAGGATAATGATTCACCAACCCCTGGGAGGATTTCAGGGGCAGGCTACCGATATAGACATTCAGGCCAGGGAAATTTTACGCATGAAGGATATCCTGAACAAACTGCTTTCGGAACAAACCGGGCAACCCCTGGAAAGGGTGGAGAGGGATACCGAGCGTGACTTTTTCATGTCGTCGGATGAGGCAAAGGATTATGGTATCATAGACGAGGTGTTTAAACTCAGGAAGCAAGGATAAGAGGTGAAAAAATGTTTAACGAGAAGGGTCAGCTAAAATGCTCCTTTTGCGGTAAGTTGCAGGACCAGGTGAAAAAACTGGTAGCCGGCCCCGGGGTATATATCTGCGATGAGTGTATTGAGCTATGTAATGAGATTATCGAAGAGGAACTGAACGAGGATTTAGGGCTTGATTTAAGCGATATCCCGAAGCCGAAAGAGATTAAGGGGATTCTCGACCAGTATGTGATAGGGCAGGAAGAGGCCAAAAAATCCCTGTCTGTTGCCGTTTATAACCACTACAAGAGAATCAACCTTGGCGGAAAAATTGATGATGTTGAACTGCAAAAGAGCAATATTGTCATGCTTGGACCTACCGGAAGCGGTAAGACTTTGCTGGCCCAGACATTGGCTCGTCTTTTAAATGTGCCCTTCGCCATAGCCGATGCCACATCTCTGACAGAGGCCGGATATGTTGGTGAGGATGTCGAGAACATTCTGCTGAAATTGATACAGGCTGCTGATTATGATGTGGAAAAAGCAGAAAAAGGAATAGTATATATAGATGAGATAGACAAAATCGCCCGAAAATCGGAAAACCCATCAATAACAAGGGATGTTTCCGGTGAGGGTGTTCAACAGGCGCTGCTTAAGATTCTTGAGGGGACCGTGGCCAGTGTGCCTCCCCAGGGAGGCCGCAAGCATCCGCACCAGGAGTTCATTCAGCTGGATACCACCAATATTCTTTTTATCTGCGGGGGCGCCTTTGACGGCATCGATAAGTTGATTCAAAATAGAATCGGTAAAAAAACCATGGGGTTCGGGGCCGAAATACAGACCCACAAGGAAAAGAAAATAGGAGAAATTCTAAAACACATTTTGCCCGAAGACCTTCTGAAATACGGCCTGATACCCGAATTTGTGGGCAGACTGCCGATCATTGTGACTCTGGAGGCCCTGGATGAAGAGGCCCTGGTTAGAATCCTCACCGAACCCAGGAATGCGCTGGTAAAACAGTATGAGAAATTATTCGACCTGGACGGCGTGAGCCTCGAATTCCAGCAGGATGGTCTGAAAACCGTGGCCCAGGAAGCGTTAAAGAGGAAAACCGGGGCCAGGGGTTTGAGAGCCATACTGGAGGAAGTTATGTTGGACGTGATGTATGAAATTCCTTCACGACAGGATATAGCCAAATGTATAATAACTAGGGACACGATTTTGAAAAAGGATAAGCCGCTGATGGTTTCGGTGGAAAGAAAGAAGAAAAAAGAAGAAACGGCATAATAAAGACTGAGAAGAACACCACCCGGTAACAGGCGGTGTTCTTTTTTTATATTGCATGTTGCTTTCAGGTCGCTTAGATTTTTTAAAAGCTGACTGCTGACTGCCGATGGCTTAATGCTTGGTCCCCCGCCAGGGCGAATTTGTTATAATAGGGATTAGAAATGTAAATCTTTGTAATAATATAAATAAAAAGAATATGCAGGGAGGCACCTTTCTCCATGGGGGAATATGGTATCGGAATCGGGAGTTTTATAACCTTTATTCAGGTTTTTTTTGCGGTTATCATAGGTCTTTATTTCTGGAATCTGCTCAAGGCGCAGCAGGGCAGCAAGGGTGCTGTGGAAAGAGAATCGGTGAAAGAGCTGGAAAAGCTTAACCACATGCGTTCCATTTCGCTTACCGAACCTTTGGCTGAAAAAACAAGGCCCACAAGGTTTGAAGAAATAATCGGGCAGGCAGAGGGACTAAAATCTCTGAGGGCAGCCCTTTGCGGGCCAAATCCCCAGCACGTTATATTATACGGCCCTCCGGGGGTTGGAAAAACAGCGGCGGCCCGGCTGGTCCTGGAGGAAGCCAAGAAAAGCATTTGTTCACCCTTTAAGGAAGATGCAAAATTCATAGAAGTGGATGCCACGACGGCCAGATTTGACGAGAGGGGTATTGCCGACCCTCTCATAGGATCGGTGCACGACCCCATATACCAGGGCGCCGGCCCTCTGGGCATGGCCGGAATTCCTCAGCCCAAGCCCGGTGCAGTTACAAAGGCCCACGGCGGGATGCTTTTCATTGATGAAATTGGAGAACTCCATTCTATCCAGATTAACAAGCTGCTTAAAGTTTTAGAAGACCGCAAGGTTTTGTTGGAAAGCGCTTATTACAGCCCCGAGGGCGCCAATATACCCTCCCACATTCATGACATATTTCAAAACGGGCTGCCGGCTGATTTCAGGCTGGTGGGGGCAACTACCAGGACTCCGGATGAAATACCTCCGGCCATTCGCTCCCGCTGCCTGGAGATATTCTTCAGGCCTCTTTTAGCCGATGAAATTGAAGCAATAGCCAGAAATGCCTCGGAAAAGGTCAGTCTTCCCATTGAAGAAGGCGGCCTCAATGTGATAAAGAGATTTGCCACCAATGGCCGGGAGGCAGTGAACATTGTGCAATTGGCGGCCGGGATGGCTATAACTGAAAACCGGGGTTCCATGCTTACCACCGATGTGGAATGGGTGGTGAACAGTGGGCAGTATAGTCCCAGAATGGAGAAAAAGGTTGCCGACCACCCTCAGATAGGGCTGGTTAACGGCCTTGCGGTATATGGCCCCAACATGGGCACTCTGCTGGAATTGGAAGTGGGGGCCTTTCCGGTAAATAAAGGCCAGGGGAAGACTATAATCACCGGGGTTGTTGAAGAGGAGGAACTGGGAGGCCGGGGAAGGACCATCCGCCGAAAGAGTATGGCCAGGGGTTCGGTGGATAATGTTCTGACGGTACTGCGCCGGATAACCGACATTGACCCCAGGGATTATGATATACATATCAATTTCCCCGGGGGTGTTCCCATAGACGGCCCCTCGGCCGGAGTGGCGGTGGCCACTGCCGTATATTCAGCTATAAAAGGAGTACCGGTGGACAATCTGGTAGCCATGACCGGCGAAGTATCCATAAGGGGACTTGTAATGCCGGTGGGCGGGGTGGTTGCCAAAGTGGACGCTGCCCTGCAGGCCGGGGCAAAGAAAGTTTTAATACCCGCTGAAAACTACCAGAAGATATTTGAAACAATGAAAGAAATTGAAGTATTGACCGTGGAGAGGCTGGAAGAGGTACTGGACCAGGCACTTACCCTGGGGCCCGCATTGGATAGCGCATCCGGCTTTTCACGCCAGGCGGAATTATTTGCGGCCAAGGGAATAGGATCTTCTCTGGGCTGTAATAAAAGCCAGGGAATAGCACTGGAAAAGAATTAGCAGGAAATCATTTTCTGTTAAGGTATTGAGACCAGATAGATAAGAATATTTGCAGGACTGAAAAATATTTGAATTATCACCATATAGCTGCTTTAAACCCCGGTAAAAGCCGGGGTTCTTTCATGCCTGGCAGTTATTGCTATAGCAGGTGTCAAAATCGTGTGGTAGAATGTATTATATGTCTGCAGCAAATTATATTGTACATTTCTAAAAGGAGGTGTAGCTTTGGATCCCCAAGTGAGAACGCTACCATTGCTACCACTCCGGGGTATACTGGTGTTTCCCAACATGGTTATTCATCTGGATGTGGGCAGAGAGAAATCCGTTCAGGCCATAGAGGAGGCCATGATCCAGGAACGTGTCATCTTTCTGGCTACCCAGAAAGAAGCACAGACAGATGACCCCGGGGAGGAAGATATTTATCAGATTGGGACAGTAGCCGAGGTAAAGCAGTTGCTAAAATTACCCGGCGGTACCATTCGGGTGTTGGTTGAAGGTCTTGCCAGGGCCAGAATAAGAAAATATACAGCCCAGGAACCTTATTTCAAGGTTGAGATTGATCAGTATTCGGAGGTTTTTAAGAAGACCCCTGAAGTTGAGGCCCTTATGAGGAACCTGGTTTACCAGTTTGAGCAATATGTCAAGCTGTCTAAACGCATTCCTCCAGAAACCGTGGTTTCGGTTGTGAACCTGGAAGAGCCCAGCCGTCTGGCGGATATTATAGCGTCTCACCTGGCCTTGAGGATAGAGGATAAGCAGAGCATACTGGAGGCCGTTGATATTGTGAAGCGGCTGGAGCGTCTCTGCGCCATAGTGGCCAAGGAACTGGAGATTGTGGAGCTGGAACGTAAAATCAATATCCGTGTCCGCAAGCAAATGGAAAAGACCCAGAAAGAATACTACCTCCGGGAACAGATAAAGGCCATTCAGCGTGAACTGGGCGAAAAAGATGAAAAGGCCGCCGAAGGCGAAGAATACAGGGAAAAAATCGTCGATGCCAAGCTGCCCAAGGAAGTTGAAGAGAAGGCGCTTAAAGAGGTGGAGAGGCTTGAAAAAATGCCTCCCATGGCAGCCGAGTCAGCTGTTGTGCGTAATTACCTGGACTGGATTCTGGCGCTGCCCTGGAGCAAAGGCACCAGGGACAGACTGGACATTAACGGTGCTGAAAAAATACTTGAAGAAGACCATTATGGTCTGAAGGAGCCCAAGGAGCGCATACTGGAGTATCTGGCCATCAGAAAACTGGCCAAGAAAATGAAGGGTCCCATCATATGCTTCGTGGGGCCGCCCGGTGTTGGAAAAACATCTCTGGGACGCTCTATAGCCAGGGCCCTGGAGCGCAAATTTGTCAGGATATCCCTGGGTGGTGTGAGGGATGAGGCTGAAATCCGGGGACATAGAAGAACCTACGTAGGGGCGCTGCCCGGAAGGATTATTCAGGGCATGAGAAATGCCGGCTCTAAAAACCCTGTTTTTCTCCTGGACGAAATTGACAAAATGAGCATGGACTTCAGGGGAGACCCCTCATCAGCCTTGCTGGAGGTTCTGGATCCCGAGCAGAATAGCACCTTCAGTGATCATTACATCGAAGTGCCCTTCGACCTTTCAAACGTGATGTTTATAACAACGGCCAATGTTCAGCACAATATTCCCAGGCCCCTCCTGGACCGCATGGAAATTATCTATCTTGCCGGTTATACCGAGGAGGAGAAGCTACAGATTGCCCTGCGCCACCTGGAAGCCAAACAGGTTAAAGAACATGGACTAACTAACCAGATGGTGAATATTTCCGAGAACTCTATCAAGAAAATTATCAGGGAGTACACCAGGGAAAGCGGAGTGCGGAGCCTGGAAAGAAACATTGCCTCACTGTGCCGTAAAACAGCAAAACAGATTGTTTCAGGAAAAGCTAAAAAGGTAAAAATAACCGCCCAGAATATTGAAGGCTTCCTCGGTACCCCCCGTTACCGTTATGGTATGGCGGAGCAGGATGACCAGGTGGGTGTGGCCACTGGAATGGCCTGGACCGAGGTTGGAGGCGACACTCTTTCGATTGAAATCACAGTGTATAAGGGCAGCGGAAAGATTATGCTGACCGGAAAACTGGGGGATGTTATGAAGGAGTCCGCCCAGGCAGGCTACAGCTATGTTCGCAGCCGGGCCGCTTTGCTGGGTATAGATGAAGAAGCCTTTGACAAGAATGATATCCATGTGCACATTCCTGAAGGCGCCATTCCCAAGGACGGTCCCTCGGCCGGTATAACCATGGCATGCGCCCTGGCTTCGGCCCTTACCGGATCCAAGATAAGGCATGATGTTTCCATGACCGGTGAGATAACCCTGCGGGGGAGAGTGCTGCCGGTGGGCGGAATCAAGGAAAAGGTTCTGGCGGCCAACCGGGCGGGTATAAAAGTAATCGTTTTACCAAAAGATAATAAGAAAGATTTGGATGAAGTCCCGGCCAATGTCAAGAAGAACCTGCAGTTTAAATTGGTTGACCATATGGATGAGGTTCTTGATATAGCCCTAATCAGGGAAGAGTATGAGCCCGAGACCGTCTTGGGAGCCGCGCCGGCGGTGGTGCTTCCCGAGGTTACAGACTTTCATACCATCATCCAGCCCGAGGGAGGACCAACCATTCATTCATGAAAATTGCTACCGTTGAATTTGTTAAAAGCGCAACCGGATTAAAAGACTGCCCGGCCGGGGAATTTGTTGAAATTGCCCTGGCCGGGCGTTCCAATGTGGGTAAATCCTCTTTTTTAAACAAAATGGTGAACCGGAAAGGTCTGGCCAGAACCAGTAATACTCCAGGAAGAACAAGGCTTATTAATTTTTTCATGATTAATAACGCCTTTTATCTTGTGGATCTGCCCGGCTATGGTTACGCCAGGGTGCCGGAAAAAATGAAACTTGAGTGGGGAAAGTCCATTCAGGAATACCTGGAGCGCCGTGAAAGACTGGCGGCGGTGGTATTGCTTCTGGACATAAGACATCTGCCCACGGTATTGGACATTAATCTGTATAAATGGCTGGAGGCTGCAGGAATACCGGTTATTCTGGCCGCCACCAAAACTGACAAGCTATCAAAGTCCCAGTCAATAAAACAGGCCGGTTTAATCAGAAGGGCACTGGAACTGGGCGCCGACGTCCCCATGGTGCTTTTTTCGGCAAAGACAGGGCAGGGGCGGGAGGATTTGTGGGAAATTATCGGCGGCATAGTTGATTTCTGAGGACGGATTGCTTCACCTACCCTCCCAGAATTTAAGCTTTTGAATAGCCGTCTTTTCCTTTTTCTCCTCGGGTACATATTTAACCACCTTTAAGGCGTTTATGGTAAATTCATTATATACCAGATCCCCGGTACCCACCGGCATAGGTATTTCCTTTGAGCGATCAAGAAACCGTGCCACAATTTCCAGATTTTTTTCCTGCAGCGCGGGCGATTCAGGTAGGGCGCTGTTGCTATAATAGCTTTCAACCAGGGCAGTCAGTACTTTTTTGTCGGTCCCCCGGGGGTTAAGCAGAGCTGCTGCTGTTTCTCCGGCGGTATGATGCTTCATCCAGAGCTGGGCCATGTAAAGTGCATTTGTAAACCCCTGCAGGGCCACTGGCTGTTTTTTTATGAACTCCCTGGTGGTTACGCAGACAAAGGTGGGATAACCGGTTTTAAAGGTCCTAACCCTGAAAAAGCCCCTGGAGATTGCATCGGGCAAGTCTTTATCCTCCACTAAAAGATAATGGCCGGTTCCTGATTTTAAAGCACCCATTCTTATGTCTGGTGGAATGTTGGTCATTATAGTAACCATTTCATATGGAGTCAGGCCATCATCCCTTAAAATGTTTTCCAAATAAAGGGTCTCCTGTGAATTTGGGGGACCGGCTATAATTATTTTTCTTTTCAGAGTTTTAATATCGTCCAGGGGATTGTTTTCCCTGGCCACCAGGTGATAGATGTTTCCCCGGTCAAGAGCCGCAAAGGCTACAAGGCCAGCCCCCACTTTAAGATCGCTGGAATGTTTCATAATAAGGCTGGCGGGGTTGACCAGCGCTATATCGGCCTCTCCCTTTTCCAGGGATGACAGCGATTCCCTGTCGTCCCCGGGTGGAATGGCTTTAAGCTTTACACCCTGCTCCCGGTAAAAGGACTTGTCCACGGCAATATAATGGGACAGCTTAAACAGTGAGGGCGTGTTTTCGGCAATACGAACCGTTTTGTATTTTTTCCCATCATCTTCGAGACTACGGTAAATATAGTGAGATCCCCAGCCTATAGCCGCCAGTGCCGCAAGAAAACCTGCCAGTATTATCATTTTGATTTTTGTCATGGTAATAACCTCCTGGTATTATGGAATCTTATAACTAATATATTAGTACATATTGTGGATTATGTGGAATAATAAGTATATCAATGGTTGCGTTTGAAACCAAGTTGACACGCAAATAACAAAGGTTTAATATTATCTTTAATAATAGGGAAACAATTGGCAGTGATGGGGAGGGCAAGGACTCCGGGCCAAGAGAGGGAACCCGTTCCGGTTACCGGAGGGCTGTAAGGTTCCTGCCAGAAGAGTTCCTAGCTGTCGCCCCGGAGCCGCCTGGCCGAATGGAGTAAGCCGGGCCGGGCAGCCCGTTATAGCGCGTCAAGGGCCGGCTTTTGCATATGCCGGAAATAAGGTGGTACCGCGGAGATTGAACCTTCCGTCCTTAGATCGGAGGGTTTTTTTGTTTATCAACAAATAGCTGTAAGCTATAAGCTTCAGGTTCTGAAGGGGCGGCAGCCCTTTGGTTTTATATGAGGGAGGTTTATTTATATGACCGATACAAAGTATCAGCCCAGAACCGATATGCCCACTGCTTATGAACCGGGTACAGTGGAGGGAAAATGGTATGGTTTCTGGGAGGAAAACAAATTCTTTCGGGCCGGGGTGAAGCCGGACAAGGATCCATTCTGCATAGTCATGCCCCCTCCCAATGTTACAGGACAGCTTCACATGGGACATGCCCTGGACAACACACTTCAGGACATTCTTACCCGCTGGAGGAGACTGCAGGGTTACAATGCTCTCTGGCTTCCCGGAACCGACCATGCCGGTATTGCCACCCAGGCCAAGGTGGAAGAGCAGCTTGCCAGGGAAGATACATCCAGGTACCAACTGGGCAGGGAGAAGTTTCTGGAGAGAGTATGGGAATGGAAGGAGCAGTATGGTGGAAGAATAACCAACCAGCTAAGACGCCTGGGATCCTCCTGCGACTGGGACAGAGAAAGGTTTACCATGGATGAGGGCTGCTCCGATGCGGTATTGGAGGTATTCTTACGCCTTTATGAAAAAGGCCTCATTTACCGGGATTACTATATTACCAACTGGTGCCCCAGGTGTCAGACAACTATATCAGACATTGAAGTGGAACACCAGGATAAGCCCGGTCATTTTTATTTTATAAAATACCCGGTTAAGGGCAGCGACCGATTCATTCCTGTGGCCACCACCAGGCCGGAGACCATGCTGGGGGACGTGGCGGTAGCGGTACATCCGGAAGATCCCCGCTACCGGGATCTGGTGGGGTCGACCCTTATTCTTCCTGTGGCCGGGAGGGAGATTCCTGTCATTGAGGATGAATATGTGGACCCGGAATTCGGCACGGGGGCCGTTAAAATTACGCCGGCCCATGATCCAAACGACTTTGAGGTGGGCGCAAGGCATAAATTACCCCAGGTCCAGGTTATTGACAGAAATGCTGTGATGACTGCAGAGGCCGGTAAATACAAAGGGCTTGACCGCTGGGAGTGCCGGAAGCGCCTGGTTAAGGAACTGGATGCGCTGGGTTATCTGATCAAGGTTGATGATCACACCCATGCCGTGGGCCATTGCTATAGGTGTTCCACCGTCATTGAGCCCATGCTTTCCAAACAGTGGTTTGTGCGTATGAAACCCCTGGCAGAGCCTGCTATTAAGGCGGTCCTGGAGGGTAGGATAAAATTTGTGCCTGAAAGGTTCACTAAAATATACCTTAACTGGATGGAAAATATAAGAGATTGGTGTATTTCCAGGCAGCTATGGTGGGGTCACAGAATACCTGTCTGGTACTGCGGGGACTGCGGGGAAATGATTGCAGCCAGGGAGGCCCCTGGGCGGTGTACGGGCTGCGGGAGTGAGAAACTGGACCAGGACACCGACGTTCTGGATACCTGGTTCTCCTCTGCTCTGTGGCCATTTTCCACCCTGGGCTGGCCACGGAAAACAATGGACCTGGCGTATTTTTATCCCACCTCGGTGCTTGTAACCGGTAGGGACATTATATTCTTCTGGGTGGCCCGTATGATTTTCAGTGGAATTGAGAATATGGACGATGTTCCTTTCCGTGATGTTTTCATACATGGCCTGGTTTTGGATGCCCTGGGGAGAAAAATGAGCAAGTCCCTGGGCAATGGGGTAGACCCAATAGATGTTATCGAAAGCCACGGTGCGGATAGCCTTCGATTTATGCTGGTTACCGGAAACACTCCGGGAAACGATCTGCGCTTCCACTATGAAAGGCTGGAGGGCGCCAGGAATTTTGCCAATAAAATATGGAATGCCTCCAGGTTTGTCATGATGAATCTTTATGACTATGATCACAGCGCGGAGGTGGCGCAGCAAAGGCTTACCCTTGCAGACAGATGGATATACAGCCGCTTCCAGTTAGTGGCCGGCAGTGTAACGGCAAATCTGGAAAAATATGAGCTGGGAGAGGCCGCCCGTATTCTATACGAATTTATATGGAATGAATTTTGTGATTGGTATATCGAACTGACAAAGCAAAGACTTTACGGTAAAGACCCACTGGAGCGATCGGTGGCCCAGCATGTTTTGGCTGAAATACTGAAGGGTACATTGGAGCTTTTGCATCCCTTTATGCCCTTCATCACCGAGGATATCTGGCAGCGCCTGCCCGTTCACAAAGGGATGACCATAATGAAAGCCTCCTGGCCGCTGCCTAAAAATGAATGCAGGGATGTCCAGGCTGAGAGTAACATGGAGATACTGATGGACATTATTCGATCAGTAAGGCACATACGCAGTGAAATGAATGTGCCGCCGGGCAAAAAAGCCGATATTTTCATTGAGGCCCCGGATGGCGAAGTCAGGAAACTAATCCAGCAGTGGTCAATCTATGTAGAGAGCCTGGCCGTGGGGAAAGCTAAGATATTTGAGGTCATCGGTGAAAAACCAGCTCAGGCAGCCCACGCGGCGGTCAGGGGAGTGGAAATATATGTTCCTTTAAAGGGACTGATTGATATAGGCCAGGAAACATCCCGTCTGACAAAGGAACTGCAATCAGTTGAAAAGGACTTAAACCGGGTGAGAGGAAAGCTTTCCAATGAGGGCTTTCTCAGTAAGGCTCCTGATGATGTTATTGAGAAAGAAAAGAACAAAGAGAATGACCTTTCCTCAAAGCAGGCTTCCATTGCCAATCGCTTACAAATGCTTGGAAATAGGGTTTAAACCAGTAAAAACCGGGGAAACCCGGTTTTTACTGAGTGCTATTAAGTTTTAAATTATGTCCTGTGTGGAAGGATAAATACAATTACTTTCCTGTGCAGCTTTTTCCTTGTGTTTGCCCGCCCTTTTAATTTTATTTTTATGTGCTTTATCGTTTATGCTGTAATCGGGCTGGCTGCTCATATCTTCTTTGCAGTAGGGACAAATCCACACTTCCTTGTAGGCGCTAAAGCTTGCCAGGGTGCAACGAGGGCAATACTTCTTTCTCATTCTACTATCCAACCATCCTTGAGACCCGCTTCCGAAAACTGTGGTTTACGACACTGATGCTTTAAATTAACACATTTTTTGGCTATGAGAAAGTAACCCAGGGTGGAAATTTCCGATAAATTTCTTGTATTCAATAAGGCTTTCAGGTTTTAAAAAGCATTTTTTATTTACTTATGGTTACAGCAAGACATTTTATGCGTTAATTTGTCGATAAAAAACAGTGATAATGACCTAACCAGGTTTAATTCTATTTTTAGGAGTGAAGTTATATATGAATTACCGGGAGGCAATTGAATATATACAGAATCTGACAAAATTTGGCTTTAATTTCGGATTGGAGAGGATAACCGAGTTATTAAGAAGATTTGATAATCCTCACAAGAAACTAAGGGTTATACATGTAGGGGGCACCAACGGAAAAGGTTCCACCACCGCTATGATATACTCAATACTGAGTCAGTCCGGGTACCGGGTGGGGACATATACCTCGCCGCACCTGCATTCATATACTGAAAGGTATTGCATAAACGGACGGCAAATACCCGAAGAAACCTATGCTGACCTACTGACCCAGTTAAAGCCACATCTTGAGTCTATGGTTGGCGACGGCTTTGAGCAGCCCACAGAATTTGAGGTGGGGACAGCGCTGGGGTTTATTTACTTTTATCAGGAAAAGGTTGATTTTTTAGTGCTGGAGGTTGGACTGGGAGGTTCTATTGACTCCACCAATGTGGTGCTTCCGGAGTTGGCCGTAATCACAAATGTGGCCATGGATCATATGGATTATCTTGGCAATACCATAGGGGAAATTGCCGGAGTAAAGGCAGGCATCATCAAAAGGGCCATACCTCTGGTGACTGCGGCCACTGGTGAGGCCCTGGAGGTTATTCTTAACAGGTGTGAGGAAATGGGGTCGCCTGTCACCGTGGTGGGCAGGGATGTAAGGTGGAAGGGGCTAAGCCATAGCCTTGCCGGCCAGTATCTGGATATTTTCGGAATCAGGGGAGATTATACAAATCTGTTTTTACCCCTGCGGGGAAGTCACCAACTGGTTAATGCAGCCACAGCAGTGGCAGCGGTTGAGGTTTTGGCCAACAGAAAGGCTGTCGGTACTGATTTAAGCATTGGGCAGGGAATTGGAGGCACTGTCTGGCCAGCAAGGCTGGAAACCGTTGGAGAAAGACCTGCAGTGATAATAGACGCTGCCCACAACCTTGACGGGGCTGTTTCATTACGAAGGGCAATTGAAGAGTATTTTCCGGATAAGAATCTATATCTTGTCTTGGGCATGCTTGGTGATAAAGAGCGGTCCAAGGTGGTGGCCGAGCTTGTTCCGGGGGCCGCGGCAGTTATAGTGACAAAACCGAACAGCCCCAGGGCAGGGGACTGGGAGCTTCTGGCGGAGGAGGCCGGAAAATATGTTGACAGGGTTGAATTGATTGAGAATATACAGGATGCGGTGCGGGCTGGAATAGCCATGGCCGGCTCAGAGGACCTGGTGGTCATTACAGGGTCATTCTACATGGTTGCCGAGGCAAGAGAATTGTTTGTTAAAAACCAAGAATAATTTGCTTATACAGCCTGATTATGTCCTGCCCCCACAGGAAGGTTACAAGGGTGGCAAATGCCAGAAAAGGACCGAAAGGAATAGGGTCCTTTCTTTTTTTCAAGCCGGTCAGTAAAAGCGCAATTCCTACCAGGCCGGCTGTGAAACAGGCAAGAATAACCGCAAACAATGACATGGGCCATCCCAGGAAAATACCCATAACGGCGGCCAGCTTAATGTCTCCCATTCCCATTCCGCCCCGGCTGAGGGCGTAAAGAAACAGTAAAAATCCCGAAGCTGATAAAATTCCGTAAAGAGAGTTCAATAATGTGAATTCCCCGGTTAAAGGCAGGAAGGCCAGTCCGGTTATAAAGCCTGCCAGGACCAGACCGTTGGGGATGATAAAATGGTCCAGATCGATAAAGGCAATAGTTATCATCAGCGCAGTGACAAAGAGGTATTTAACAAGTATTAACTCAAAACCGAACTTGTAAAGGACAATAATAAAGAGAATTGAGGTTAGAGCTTCAACCAGTGCATACCGGGGTCTGATTTGGATTTGGCAGTACCTGCATTTTCCTTTTAAAAGAATATAGCTTAACACAGGTACCAGGTCATGGGGCTTTAGTCTGGTTTCGCAGACTGGACATTGAGAGGGCGGGGCAACTATTGATTTTCCGGCGGGAATACGATAGACGCAAACATTAAGAAAGCTGCCCACCGCCAATCCCAGCAGGGCCGTCAACAGTACCGTGTAAGTCCATTCAGTCATGAGTACTCTCCTATATAAAACAAAGGGGCTGCAGCCCCTTCGGATGTAACTCATCCCTGCACTAAAGCAAGGGGGATAACCAGTATATTTCCTATATCTAACAAATCAAATCGGTGCCTTTGTTAAGGGCACCGCTGGGGCGGCTATTTCATTTTATTACTTTAAATTTATCATGGATTAAGGTATCATCCTGTGCCGGAAAAATATTCAGCAAATCATATATTACTTTAAGCCTGTCCAGGGGCATCCTTTCTATAATTGCCTGCACATCACTTCTGAGTCTTTCCTCGGACTGGACCTCGGAGTTTTTGCCCTCCATAAGCAGTGACGGGGAAACGCCCAATCCCCAGGCGATTTTTTGCAGAGCCTTGATGCTTGGGGTTTTAATGCCTCTTTCCACCTGGCTGATAAATTCATGGCTGTACCCAGCCCGCCTTGCCAATTCGCTCTGAGAAATTCCAAGGCATAGCCTTAACTTCTTAATCTGACCAAACATTAAATTCTCCCCTTGATATCGGCTTGGTATTATACTTGGCCCGGCACAATTTCTTACGTAAATACATTTTATTCTTTAATTCGATTTAAAATCCCTCCCGCAGTCACTTAAAAATTACATATTTATTTGTCTATCATCGGCTGTTATTTTGTTATGCCTATATCACAGCAGCTTTTGGGGGATTTATAACTTTTTCTTGTTGCCTTTTATCAACTCCATGTTTTTAGATATTTCATCTATTATTTTTTTCTCAGTATCGCCACATGATTTGTTTACCGGCATGGGCTTGGCGTTAAAATGGCCGGTATGGGTTATCCTTTGATCTTTTCTCTGTAGAGCTTTTTTGGTATTGTTTTGTTCATCCTGCTTTTTAATGTTTAAATGACTGCCCTGCCCTTCACTCTTTAATATTTTGGGCGGTGAGATAACTTCAGTCGACGGTAAGTTTTCTGCAGTGGCTTTGTCGCCGGCTATGGCAGCCTCATTCCTGGCCATTACCACCAATTCATGAATGGTTGTTCCCCCCAAATCACTGGTAGCCGACTTGTTGTCTTTATTGCCGGGATTATGGGTTCCGGGGTTAAGCAGTATCCGTATATTATTGAGCAGGTTTTCGGAATTTTGCCAGGCAGGTTCCAATTGTAGTGTGTCTTCCAGTGTTCCTTCGGGACCGGAGATTTTGTCAACGTCCTT